>Ga0247723_1000653_pt1 | contig 22822 bp, 44 predicted proteins | sample MSEWelMarce5H_FC_FD_189079 | JGI IMG/M metagenome (GOLD analysis project Ga0247723, IMG submission 189079) | Subsurface sediment microbial communities from gas well in West Virginia, United States - MSEEL Well Study Marcellus 5H_FC | ecosystem: Environmental > Terrestrial > Deep subsurface >... | reverse complement strand
ATTGGGACAATTTTAGATCCCATACACCCCTGAAAGGTATTACAACCCCCTGTAAATTTACCCCGAATTTTTTCCTGTTTTTAGTACAAATATCGGTACTTTTTTCTGACACTTTTGTCGGAGCGGAATATACTATCCTAAATTATCTTTTTTTATCCTGTTTTTGGGATCTGGGCTAGAATATCCACAATTTCCCACTTTCTCCCACATCGGTGACAAGTACCTGGGGATTGACCCATTCGCGAAGTGAGACCTAGTTTTATTTTCGGTACCAGAATATAACCATAATGATGTAATACGGGAGTTAGATTACGGGCCGAACACTCTCGTGTCCGTCCCTTCATCCCGTTCTATGTGGGGTATTACATTAGTCCCATTATATGATGTCATACATTCCTCCGTCATGACCTTCGGTACATTCCCCTGACGTTCCACGTGGAACCCCCTGAAGGGAGGGAGACGAAAGTCTCCCGACCGAATCTACTTGCCAAACAAATTTCACTAATGTCATACATCACATTTTGTTTGGCAAACTTTTCCAGTATTATTTCATCCTGAAGGGAGTCCCGTAAATAATGTCATACATTACTGGAAAATAATCTCCCCCGAGTATAATGGTATTAGTGGTAGAAAGTATTACAAACAAAACTGGAAAAAGTTTTTATACTAATCGGTCGGAGACTCTCGTCTCCTCCCTTCAGGGTAATACACGGGACCATGTCATACATTATGGGTCCCATCTTAGAATAGTACAATGGATTTTAAAAATACCCTTAGGGATTTTGTCATACACACTTAGAATAATACAATCTACCTGAAGGTATCTTGACCTTCGGTACAAACTAAGTTCCCCTGAAGGGGGTCCGAAGGACCCCCGTATAATGAACATACGGGTTTACTCTTTACCATGGAGGATGTATGGTAAACAAAAAAGGACCAAACTATAAGTCTGATCCTTTATTATACTCTATACGGAGGGATGAATTATCGTCCCATTAACTCGTTTCTGTAAGAGATTGCTTTTCTTTTGTTAGAAAAGTTCTTACTGAACTTCGTTCCGTTAATACTTACACGAACTCGGTAACTTGAACCGTCGTGGTAGATGTTGTCTGAAACAGGTACATAGGTGGTAACCGTTTGACGTTTGTTGGTTTTTTTCATGTTATTAATGTTTTATATTAAAATATACACATTAATATTGATATTACCAAATTCGAGTCAAAATTTTTTCAGAAATCTTTTTCCAGTATTATTTGTACAATTTAAGGTAGACTAAAGTATTTCCAGTTTTATTTGGGCATACCTATCCCTTAGGATATCCTGTGGGATTTTTCCAGTTTTATTGGGTCCCTGTATATCGGGAACCCCACTTGGCTGTCATGTACTTATCGTACCTGTGGACTTTGTTGGGATTGTACAGGAAGATGACGAAGTAGTAGTCAAACTTCCATTCGAGTTCTTTGATGAACTTTCTCATGGTATGGTGGTTTAAAAAGTAAAAGTTAAATGTTTTTGAGTATACTAATGAAATTCAAATAGTTTAAGATGTTGCTGTTGGTGATTCTTACCTGCAGCTCCATTGTCTCCTGTAAGGTTAACCCCACCTGAATGGGAGTCCATACCTTCTTATCGTGGGATTGGTACAGATCGAACAGTCCTGAGTCCGACTGTTCAACCTTGAAGTATCCACACACTGGTTTGTTCTTTGTCATACGTATTCGACGAATTTATATTTGTTGGTTTTAATCGATTGGTACAGCTCCAGAAGTTTCTCTGCTGTTAGATCTCTGTAACGAACGTTCCTTTCATTCCCGTTAAGAGTCTCACCAATTAAATCCCCTGTATTACAGTCGACAGCCGTAACCTGAACCTCCTCGCTGTAGTCATCCCAATCAGGGTGATAGAACTCCACATGTAATACGATGGGTTTATGCAACAAAAGGACACCATCGGTGGTGTCCATCTGTTGAAATATTTTACAAGTCGATTCTTGAACCACCTCTCTGTGGAGGTCGTTCCTTAGTTCGTTAAGTACTTTCTGATAGTCCATATGTAAAAGTATTAATTTTTTTCAGTACTCCAAAATAAATGTTTAGAATTTTCTAACTCGGGAATGAATGTGAATAATTCCTTAATAACGTCTACCGTCCAACCATTACCCAACATATCATATCTATCCTTCTTGGTCACACCGACAGCTTCAGTATATCCTACGGGAACTCCTTGAAATTGTTCACACTCCTCGATTGTTAATGGTCGTCTTGTTCCGTCAGTTAGTGTTACATAACGACATCCACTCGACTTGGTTAAACAATTGATAAGTCCGTCGGTTCTTGTCGACCATTGTCTGAACCAAGTTCCATCAGGGTTCTTATACTTTCCACGATTACCCGAACCACCAACAGCATTTGGAATGATGTCAGAACAATGTTTCAATTTACGTTGAGGGATATCAAGACTATGGATAGGAATGTTAGTCCAATACAATCTCTCACGATTCTGTCCCGTGAAGACTCCCGAGTTAATGTAGATAGGTTCAACACCTAACTCCTTTGAGATTACATACTCCCACTTCTTGTTTCTTCCCTTCATCAATACATTCTCCAAGAAGAAGTACTTAGGATTGGTCATCTTAACGAACCGAACGAATTCCCAAAACAAATACGATTGGGATTTGGTGTCGAATACAACTCCCTCCTTTTTCAATTGAAGGTATTGTTTCAGAGATGTCACCTCGATGTTTCCAATGGACATCCCATTACGAGAACCAGCCATCGAGAAGTCAGTACACGGGGAACCTCCCATTACCATCCACACATCGTCACTAAATCTATTTAAGATTTTTAATGTAATCTTTCTCACATCACCAAGTTGAATGGTCAATGGGAAATTCTTCTGAGTTACATTGATAGAAGGTTTACAAATCTCGGAGGATAACCAAGTGTATTCTTCTCCTTTGAGTAATTGACTCAATGCAATTTGTCCACACGACATCCCGTCGAATAGAGACACAATCGTTTTCTTTTTCATTTTAAATTAAATTTAAATCGTTTAACATTCTCTCGACCGAAGTTTCAGAACCTCGATGACTTGTTGATGTCTCTTTGTTCTTAGAGTTGAAGATTGGGGAGTACTCACCTTTCACGAATAAATCGTAATAAGAGAGGAACATATCACCATTATTATCTTCACCAACGTAGAGTAGGATTTTACAATCATCCCCGTCGAAGATTAATGAATAATTACTCCAACCCGTTTCTGTACCTAATTCCCAATCAATTCCATTTTTGGTTAACTCTTTCTTTACCTTTTCAAAATGTTTCATGTTATAATATTAGATTACAAAGATAATACTTTTTTAGAAAATACCCTCAACTAATTTTAAATTTTCAGATATTTCTTTGTCCATTGCTGTTTCCAGTTTTGTTACAGCCGTCTCCATAAACACGGGTGAGTCCGACAACTTCTCCAAATCAGTTCCGTAGAACTCTGTCTTCCCTACAATGACACGGATATCTTTTGTCCCTTTGTCCTCACGATAGAATAGACTCCTCGCGTAGATGTACTCACGAACCAAAGATAGTTTAACGTTCTCCTTAATGGTCTCCTTCGAACGAAGTTGCATGATAACCTCCTCTAACTTAGCAAGGTTCTGAAACTTTACTTTGTTCTTGTTGATGACATCTCTGTACTTCTTACAATACTTGTTCAGGTCATCGCTGTGTTTAACTGATAAGTCCACGTTCACATTCAGGAACTTGTCATACGAACTGATCTTCTCTCTTGTACCCACAATCCCTGTGAACACACCTTCTGTTAATTTGTTTTCTCTCGCCATTTTGATTTTAATTTGATTTTAAATTTATTGATGATCTTCTTGGTGAGTGATACATCAGGAGTTAATTTATCTACCGATTCAAATAGTGTGTATTGTCTTGAAATGTTTCCTTGAAAGTAAGGGGTGGGAGTGACATAGTCCCTCCCGAAATTTACTTCCTTTACCCACTCATTGAAAGATAGATCAGTTTTAAATTGACTATACTTTACTTTAAGTTTCTTTTCCATATTAATCTACTTTGGATAATTGAAAATCTTTTCTAATTGTTTCTCTGTCCTCATCACTTACGTAAGGGAACTTATTAAGGAACTCCTCCTCCGTGATATCACCCAAGTCATCCAAATCGGAATCCACCATACTCCAAAAGGTATCTTTCTCCAAACGATATAATCCCTCGTAGTAGTTGTTGTAGTACACTTGACCAATCATCTCACCATCCTCGAACTCCTCTTGACCAACGAATCCAACTCCACCTTCTTCGTAATTGATTTCAACGTGAACACCATATTTCTTTGTTAATCTCTGACAGAACTCTGATGGTGGTGACCAAGCTGTGGAGGGTGACAATGTAATACGTTCTTCCGTCACCTCATTCACATTCGATTCTTTTAAATCGAAATCCCATTTAGTTCCGTAGAAACTATCTTGTGGATTGATAATGAAATTACCTGACTCTTTAATTCTTTCATAGTCCTCGTCATAAGGAACTAATGTATTCATCACGAGTTGATCCTCTAACTGAATACTTTCGACGTTATCCCAAATAGTTTTATCTGGATTTTCTCTAACGTATTGTTGTTTTTTCTCGTAATACTCATCCACTTTCTTCTGTCCATTGTGAAAGAAATCGTAGATAGGTTTCATATTGGACTTCGTCCCCGAAATCACAATGTAGTTGTTACACCAATTTGGCATTGTTTAATTGTTTTTAGTGAGATACAAAGATAATAAGGGGATACCATTATTCCTAATAGTATCCCGATTATATTTTTTTACCACGAAGCGTAGTAATCGTAGTCAGCGTCGTAACCACTATCAGGGATTGATAACTCACTCTCCAATGTGGTGATGGTCTCTTCGATTTGTCCTCTGTACCATTCATCAATGGTGTCCGAACCGAAGAAGAACCCCTGTGTAGGTGGAAGTAACTCCATAATTTCATCCGTTCCGTCATACACATCAACATCAACCATATAGTTCTCACCATTTCTCCAACCCCCAACAACTTGGGTGGTTTTCTTTTCAGATTGATTTAAGATCCCAAGAACCTTTTGACAAGTTTCCAACAGGGTTTCTAAATCCTTTCTTGTAACCGAATACTTTACATCAGGTTCTCTTTCCTCACAATTGGTTACGAACCATCCGTGAATTTGGTTAGCCTTTCTCCAATACATCACTTCTTCTGTAACGTAGGAAACTCGTTCCGATTTGATGTTAGGGTAACTAACCCCACCTCTTTTAACTGAAATCTCATACTGATCTTCAGGTTTGTTGTGTGACCATTGTTTAACGTAGGTCTTCTTTGAGAGATACATGTCTAATCCCATGACTTTAAATTTATTTAGGTGAATAATTAATAACAATACAAAGGTATTAGTTTAATTCCGTAATACCTAATTATTTTAAGAAAAGTTTGTAATCTACTGTAAATAATTCTTTATACTCATTACCGTCCACATTCATACCGTTTAAATTCCAAAAGGGTAATACACGTGGATTGTATTTAATGTGCGCTGTCGTTTCAGGAGAAAAATCCGTTGTGACAATCTCAACTCGTTCACACATAATGTGAGCACATACAACTTTCGTTGTCTCACCAGTGAAAATCTTTTGAGCTGCCTTCCTGTTATTCTTTAACGTACATTTATGTAATACAAGTTGTACTTCGGAAGGATGGTGATATTCCACCCTTCCCGTATTGTACGTAACTTTCCATTTCATATAGTTCTCACCTCTTCCGAGATTGAACCTTACTTTATGTTTCGCCATTATGCTGTTTCTTTTGAGTATTGTAATACGAAGTCGGAAGGTGAACCACGAAAGATTTCTTTCTTACGTTTACCGTTCTCATAACAAACAAATTCAATTGATTTGTCTTCCTTTACGATAATGTCATAAAGATAATCTTCCCACGAATTACCACGAGAGTTCAGGGGTTGTAAATAAGTTCCACCAACACCCTCTTTGTATTTCGCCACCAATTGAGCTGCGAGACAACCAGCTCCGTTGAATAGTAATGTGTCTACATTAACACCATAACCATTTACAACCTGACCACTCGCCAACCATTCTGCTGTTTCAAGTGGATGTCCTGACGGATAGCCGTCGAATTGTCGATACATTAAACAGATTTCCTGATTAACTACTTTTTTCTTGTCATCATCGGTGTATTGTTCGATGATACGATACGTTGAACGTGTTCCCATTTCTTTTATTTTTTAGTGTGATGTAAAGGTATTAATAAAGTATTGTAATACCAAATTTATTTTTATTTCCAGTTTTATTGACAACCCCCTGTTATCCTATTGGATAACGAAGGGATTATCTTTTGTCAATTTATTTCGAACCTTTTTAAACTTCAATCCAACAATTACATTTTTCTTATCCCTGTACCTCATGTCATAAAGATCTCCGTCGATTACTTTATAAGATAAGAACTTTTTAGGTAAGGTATTGAATACCATAGCGACACGAACTTTACTACTTAACATTTTCTCACAAGTTTCGAGGTTCGAACCGTCAAAAGAAAAAGTTAAATCGTAGTTCTTATATTTTTTTGTTAACTCGATTCTACTTGGAACTTTTGTATAATCGTAAAATTGAACATCGGGAAACAATTGTAAAATGTTTTTTGTTGATCCGTCTTCCTGTCTAATCCAAAACATTTCAGGGGAAATGTCACTTGTATTATTTAAACGAACCGAAAAACTATAACCCAATTTTTCTGATTTCAATTTAGAACGTTTAATTTCTTCAATCATCCAACGGACAAAGAACTCACGATCTTCGAAAAACATTTTAGTTTTTTTGATTCGTGAATTGTTAATCGTGTTTTTCTTTGTGTCCATTTTGTTACGACCTGATTCGTTTAAACAAAGTTTGGTACAAAATTCGGTTCTCATAGGACAAACCTCATACCCTGATGACTTCGCGGGAGCTAAGTACAACGTGTATACAAGTTCATCGTACTTGAAAGCTTTTTCGTGTTTTGTCGAATTGTTAACCATACCTAAATAAGATAACCCCGTATCTTTTTTAGATTGTGAAATTGATTTGAAATTCATGTGTGTGTTTTTTAGTGTGTACAAATATACTACTATTATCTTAATATTTTACTTTTTTTTTAAAAATATTTTTTTCCAGAATTGACCATTATATTTTTATACAAATAAAACTGGAAATGTTTTTTTGCTGTTGCCTTTTCCAGTTTTATTTAATTTGCTGTTGTAAAAAAAAGGAGAGACTTTCGTCCCTCCCTCGTTTCACTATTCACACACTAATTACTTACTCTCTTTTCCGTCCTGATACATTCAGCTTCCCACTGTTCACAAACGAAATGGATTTCACTTAACACATCCTCACTTAAAAATCCATAGTCCTGTTCGTATGTGTCGATTGAATCCGAACTAAAACTACGGGGTTCGTACACATTGACCTCACAGTAGTCCTCCGTGAAGTACTCAGCTAAACCAACATAGTTTCCCAACGTACCAACTGAAATTCCAGCGGTATCGTATTCCAACTCCCCCACACTAAAACAACCGTTAACTTTAAGGATGTTTGTAATACGGGTGATTAATTCTGACTTATCCATTATTATTTATTTAAAAGTGTATCAATAACGGATAATGTTTTGTTCTCGGAGTTATCCCAAATACAATTACCGTTTTCGTCAAAAAGTTCTTCCGTCGGTTCTCCACCATTTTCCTCAACACTCATTGGTTCTTGGGTGTCCATATTTTCTTCCCAAGCGATACTACTTGTATTACTTTCGTTGTGAAACTCAATTGCTTTGAGTTTCGCTTCCTCTAATGAGTTAGCTTCGATTTCAAAATCGGTTCTCATCCAAGTTGTAATCTTGGTGTCTAGATAAAAATTAAATGTTTTCATTTTTAATTGATTTGAGTTACTGAATTAATTGTGGTGTCAATGTATTCCGTGATTGTTAATCCCTCCGTCTTTGGTAGGAAATGTTCCGTCCCATAAGTGTCCTCGTGATAGAAACAAGCTACCAACCGACTATCTAATTCGTTGATTTCAATGTCATCATCTACATCAACTAAAAATCTCATTGTTACTTCAACTGATTTCATTTTAAATTGGTTTTAGATTTCACGAACATTCATATAGTCTTCTAATTCCTCTAATGGAATTCTACCATAGTTGTTTGAACTATAATAACCTTGTCGGTTGTATCGTTCTTTCCACTTGTCAAAAGCTTCAAAAGCTTTTTCCTTTGAGGTGTAATAAGGTTTATCGAACTCAATCGTAAACCCGTCGGGTGATAATACTTCGTACCTTGTCATTTTTAAATTGTTTTGATGAGAATATAAAGGTAATACATTTTTAACAAATCAACAAACTTTCCATTAATTTTGGACGATATTTTTTGATTTCCAGTATTGTTGAGGGTGTTACTTCACTAGTACTACCCATTCCCCACATATCTGTTCGGAAATCCCCATCATCAAAAGTCTGTATTACAACCCCAATTTCTGGTTCCTGTTCACTGTCCTCGTACAGTCGAGAATAATCTTTTGTTAAAACATCCCCCAACTGATAAGTCGGGGATGTTTCACTTTCGTATTCAAAGAAACAAAACTCTTTATGATTTTTAACTTTTAACATACTATTTTATTTTAAATCGTTTTCAGTAATTGTGTAGATAACTTCAACATCAAACCCCCAACCATTCAACCAATAAAATAAATCATCATCACTCTCGTTGATTTGTTCTTTGGTGTAGTCCTGTGGTTTGTCCCTATGTTCATCCCAAGTGTCGTACCATACCCCAACAGCATTTTCCCTCAATTTTTTTAAGGTGTAATACATTGGGTCTGATGTGTGGTCGTCCCTGTCGGTAACTTTGAGAATGTTTAATCTCATATAGATTTATTTTAAAAATGGTAAATTAGTATTTTCAATCGTGTACCCTTGTTCTTGAAGTTCTTTAACTTTCTTTTCCAATGTAATACGACCTAATGAGGATTGTAACATACTTTCAATTGTGTGTCCTTTCCAACTTACCATTTGATAACCCCACCTTGATTTAGAATAGATTAGATACTTTAACATATCTTTCTCCTTTTTCTTTTTCTCTTTCTTGTCAAGTTGTTCTTGTACCAAATTGTCAATGTAATGTTCCAACGTCATATTGATTGTGAAGTCCATTCCGTCTTTCTCTTTCGTGTAGACAATGGGTGGTAATGTCTTACAATACTCTTCCATTCGTTTAATATCCTCGCTCCAATGGTGTTCGATACCAAAATAACTTGTTGGTCCACCTCGTCCGTCATTTGAACAATAACCAACCTTTTTTCCATTAAGATACAATTCAGATTGAAAACAATTTGTCTCCTCACTAAATCTCTCGTTTGAGTAAAACTTTTTTAATTCAATTTTCATTTGATTTTATTTTATGTGAATGAATAAACAAATATACAACAATTATTTTAATACAAAAAAATTTATTTTTGTTTCCAGTTTTATTTAAAAGTGTATGGAATAAAAATCCCCCGAACTTAATCGGGGGAATTCTAATTAGGTTGTATAAACGAATGGAACAATATCGACAACCCCTAAATCGACATCCTCGAAGTTATCCCAATCGGGAGATTTGAACGAACGATACTTCATTAACATATAGTCCCCCGATAAATGAATTGTACCTTCCGTTCTATGTTCGGACGGGTAAAAGTCCTTAATCTTTTCAGACAACCTGTGAACGTAATTGGTTACCCATTTGAAGTCCACATCTTCCGTGAGGTCTCTATCCTTCACGTCGGTAAGTTCGAAGTCCTCACAATCTAAATTGTAATCAACTGAAAATGTGAGTGTCCCGTGTTTCAAAGTTTTTCGTCTCATTTTAAATTTATTTATGGTGAATAATGAACACAAATATAACACTATTAAAGTGATAAAACAAAATAAATTTTCATTTCCAGTTTTATTTGTTTTAGTATAAAAATAAAAAACCCCGAACTTAATCGGGGTTTCATTTAAGATTCAACATAGTCAATTGTCGTTTGTAATTCCTTGACATCGACATCATTAAAATTACACGTTCTCATATTATCAAGGTAATGATATTCACTCTTTACCTTGAAATCTAACATCTTAATCGTCCCCTCAATTCTCGAAACTCCACTAAGGATACCATTGGATTTAATGAGGTCACTCACAACCTTCTCCATTACACCCATTTCAACTTCAATTCCCGAAGTCTGTTCAACAACTTCGATTACGTTGTCCATGTAGTCGTAATCTTCCTGACCACTTACTACTACAAATTTGAATTCTACCATGTACCAAATATAATCAAAAATTTATAATATACAAAGTCTAATTTCATTTCCAGTTTTATTCGGTTACAGGTATTACAGGGACATAAAAAAACCCCGAACTTTCGTTCGAGGTTTCTTATTAGGTTTGTTGGGTATTACACCAACTCAACAAGTTTGTTGAAGATACCACGTTCGATACCACCAATTGAACGTTCCGTCATACCGAACATTTTTTTCTCGGTATTGTCTCCCTTACCGATTGAATGTGTCGTGTACTTCGTCACTCCCGAAAATAGTCCCCAAACGTTGTCTCCCTTTTGGGATAACTCTCCGTTCAAGTCCACATAGAAACGGGACATCTTATTACGGGTAACGGTCGGGATTGAATCGATATCCAATAAATTCACCTCCTTACCGATATTGAACAAGTCTCTTACAACTCGGTCACGAATAACATCGTCGAAACGTGTCTCCGTCATACGGGTAATTTGTTCGAACATCACTTTTTCTTCGTCCAATACATTCTCAATCCCTCTACAAATTTCGTCAATACGGATAACCATATTTTTAGTGTGACGAACTTTACTATCCAATTGTTTGTACGAACCGAAGAACGTATTTGAACAACTGATTGTAATGTTAGAAGGTCCGAATGATAGGGACGTACTTCCGTCGAAGGAATTAATCCCCGTCAAATATCCCTCAACTTTGTCCGTCCCGATACGTAAATCGTTGGACTTCAATTGAATGAATACTTTTTCTCCTTTACCGAAATAACCACTTCGAGAAATTTCAAGTCCCGTCATTCCCGAAACTCTTTCTAATAACTCGATTAACTCCGAATTCTGATAAGGATAATAATCATTACCACAAATCGACAAATAATCATTCGTATCATTACGAATAATACACTTTCGGTTGTCAATTGACACACCTGACTCTGATTGTACCCCTTCGGTACGTACTGACCAATTAAGGTCGTTGGTTGTTGGAAATAACATAGTAATATGTTTTATGGTGAAATAATACACAAATGTAAATCTAATTAAGTTATCAAACAAATCTATTTCTAAAAAAAATCAATTTATTTTAAATTATTTTTCTTTCCAGAATTGTCCACCCCCACAAGTATTACAATAAAACTGGAAAAGTCGTTGGTTCGGGTACATTTCCAGTTTTATTCGGAATATGATTTTTTGAACTTCCAAATTTATTCGAGACTTTTTTTAACACAAAAAACCCCCGACCTAAAAGGACGAGGGTTTCAAACACAATCTAAACCTACTATGAAAGTTTTTTAATCGTTGTAGTTAAGAACAAACCACTGACTCGGATCCATATTAAGAAGAATGTCTTGTGTGTGTTCTTCTTCTTGGTCGGTGTCCCAATCGTCCCCCATTTCAATCGTCTTCCAATCGATTGTCAATTCGAGTTCGGAATGAAAGGTCACAATCCCCTCCGTTTTGTTCCCCTCGAAAAACCAATGGTGTTTACGAAGTTGTTTGAACAAATGAGTCATAAATTCCTCCGTAATGGTGTGGTCATCACAACCCTCGAAGTAAACGACATCGTCGACATCATCGAAACTGAATTCGATTTCTCTGTCTTTGTAATCTGAATTTGACATAAAAAATTTATTTAGGTGAATAACTATGTACAAATATACTACAAGTCATTTAATATCCAAAACAAATTGAAAAAAGTTTTTAAATTATTTTTGTTTCCAGAATTGTCCCGTGTGTAATACTTGAAACAAAACTGGAAAGAATTTCGGTTCGGTATCATTTCCAGTTTTATTCGATACTATGTAATACAAAAAAAAGGAGGACTTTCGTCCCCCTCAGTTTTAATATGAATACTCATTTTGTAATTGAAATGTGTATCGTTGTTTCTTACCTTGAAGAACTTGTGTCATACCCTTCTCCAACTCCTTCATATCTTTAACGGATAAGAACTTGTCGGTAATAGGTTTGATAGTATCTAAGATAGGTTTCTTTGTAGTCTTCTCAAATAACATTCGTAAGTCTACACTCCAATCCTTTGGAATACTTCCGTGTCTATGGTGATTAACTTTTGATTTCTTATCACCTCGTTTCATCGAAACACTTGGGGTTTCGTAAACATCTACTTCATCGTCATACCAATCAATTTCATCAAACGAAACTAACATTTGATTTAACTTCTTTGTCTTAGTTGATTTCCAAAAGGACTCAACTTCTTGTTGTAACCTTTCCTCGTTTACATACAATTGACTTTTTCTACTTGAACCCGAATAGTCTGAATTAATGTACACTCGAATTTTTTCGTCTTGTGTGAATACTTCAATGTTGAAACATTCCTTTGTGAATAGATTTCTCATTTTACTTTGGATTATTGTTTAAAAATTAATGTGGAATAAATGTATTCAGTAATGTGGTTAAGGAATTTTTGATAAAGTTCGTTATCAAACTCAATCACTTCTCCGTCTACTTGAACGATTTCGATTTCACTCAATTCGTTGGGTAATTCATCTTTTAATCTTTCGATAAAGTCCGAACCCTCCCATTCGTAATTCAATTGACTATCAATGTGTCCTTCAACAATTGATTTAATTGTGTCCCTAATGGTTTTTAAATTTTCTTCTTTCATTTGTAAATTGGTTTTGTGAATAATTGAAAACAAATATACAACTATTAATTTGATAATACAAAATTTATTTTTGTTTCCAGAATTGACCGATAAGTAATACAACAAACAAAACTGGAAATGGTTTGTGTCGGGTTTTCCAGTTTTATTGTAATACCTTCGAAAAGAAAAAAGGTGAACTTTCGTTCACCTTCCTCACTATTCACTCACCAATTCTTTCTCCGTGTACCCGTGTAATACCGACAATCCCTCGTCTCTACAATCACCTTCATCATAATAACTTCCACAACTCTCAATCAAGTTTCTATGTACGTGTCCTAAACTACAAGTTTCAACTTCATACACTTCATACTTGTAAACGTCTCCCGTTAAGTATTCATCGTAAGTCTTAACTTCACCTTCAAGGATACCACTTAATCTTTCCTCACTTCTATCAAAGTATTTTCCACACATTAAGTTTAATTGTTTTTCATCAATGATAATCCACCCTACTCGACTCGTATCAAATCTATAACCGAACGGACTTGTACTAATTGTAATACCCGAATGTTCGTAAACATACAAAGGTCTAATGTGTAATACTTTGTGGTCACTTTCAATTTGTTCTTTGAATTCTTCCCAACTATCAAAGTCACTCGACTTATAATTGTGTTTATCACCTAAATAAGAATACTTACCAACACAAATCATTGTGGTAATGTTATCCCAATCGGTTCTTGGGTTCATCGGGTCGTCGTCTCTTTCGACTTTTAATTCGTATCTTTTCATTTTACTTTGGTTTTAGTGAATACAAATATAACATAATTTGTATAATACTACAAATTAAATTTATTTCCAGTTTTATTCGATGGGACGTAATTCTGTAACGGGGGTTTGGTAGTCTTCTTCTACGTCCTCGTATTCGTTTCCTTCCGTGTCGATTAAACACAAACTAACATTGTGTTCATCATATACTTCGGATATTGTTCTTACAATACCCTCGTGTAATACCTTGTCTCCCGACTTTAAATTTTCCATTTACATTTGTGGTTGGTTTGTTCTAATGATACTAACTCCGTGTTTCTCTTTGATAAACAAAGTTCCGTCAATAAAAAGTTCGGTATTACCTTTGTTCAATTCGTCTTCTAAATCTTTAATCAGTAATTCAATTGTTACTTTACTTGGTTCTAAATCTTTGTAGTTACTTGACATTTTACTTTGGTTTTTGTGAACACAAATATAATACAACTTCGATAATATAACAAATTAAATTTCATTTCCAGTTTTATTCGATTGTATGTAATACAAAAAAAAAGGGAACTTTCGTTCCCCCTTTTTCTTAACCTCGTTTGTACATTACTCCATCTACATTTACTTGTAGGATATTCGAAATATCCAATGTAATAGGTCGAATAGGTTTGTCCGTACCTTGATTATCGTAATTAGTTTCGGTAAACTTAATCCACTTCTCTAAAAACTTTTTGTCCAACTCGTTTCCGTTGTGGAAATAGGTAGTTTTGGACTTGATAGGACTTTCAACAAAATACTCTAACATTACATAAGTTTTTGTTTCAGTTACTTTGTCGGTCAATAAACATTTTGAAATATGTTTCTTACCTTTCAACTCCCCTTGTTCATAATCCGTTTCGGGTTTACCCTCTTTTGACAATTGTCGGATAACTCGTTCTTTGTAGTCTACAACTACTCTAAAACAATTCATCACTTCCTTACTAACTTCCTTCCAATAAGGGTTTTTACTTCCGTCCACTTTGGACTTCAATACCAACTCACTTGGGTTATCACTTTTACGGATAACATAAACGAAAGGAATTTTCGACCTACTTTCGATTTCAAGGAACAAGTCAATGAAACCTTGATTGTCTACTAAAATTTCGGGTTTTACTAATGTGTTAATCATTACTTTATTGGTTTATGTGAAATAATAATCAAAGATAGTAATTTATTTTAAATAAAATACAAATGTAGTAATATATTTTTTATTTATTTTTATTTCCAGAATTGTCCACTATGTAATACTTGAAACAAAACTGGAAATGGTTTGTGTTGGGTTCGGAGTGTATTACAACAAACAAAACTGGAAATGGGTTATTGGGTGTCATACAATTTCCAGTTTTATTCGAGGTTCATCAGGTAAAAAAAGTAGGAGTGTTTCCACCCCTACCATTTTGTCTAATTCATATACTCGTCCGAAGTAAGTAACATGTGAAGTTTGGATTGGTCGAACAACAGACTACATTGGTCTCGAATTTCGTCCTTCAAACTACTCGTGTCGAAGGATACTTGAATTTCCCTTCCACTCATTTCAAGTTCAACTTCGTCCTCAATGTCGTAATTGTCGATACATCTTTCGATACTATCAAACAAGTCTTCCTTGAATTCATCGAGGTCGAACTCGACTTTCTTTGTTTGACTTTCGATTTTCTCTAACTCGACTAAAAGGATTTCTCCGAGTAAGTGAACCACATCTCCTTTTGTGTAAATTGATGGAAAGGAGTCCATTACTTGTTGTTGGTGTTTTTCAACCACTTCTCTAATTGTGTTCATTTTTCTTTTGGTTTAAGTGAATAAATTTGAACTCCACAAATATAATCATTATATCAATACCAAACTCAAATGTTCCAAATTTATTTTTATTTCCAGAATTGACCACCGAGTATTACAACAAACAAAACTGGAATTGGGAAACCCCCGACAACTGGTATTTCCAGTTTTATATGTATTACCTTCTCTGGAGAATTCGTCAGTCAAATGTGTGGTCACAAAAAAACCACCCCTTTCGGAGTGGTCTTTCAAATGTGTAATACGACTACCATTCATCGTCTTCATCTTCCTCGTCTTCGTCGTCGGTAATCTCGTTTCCGTTTTCATCGTACTCTACCCAACCTTGGTTAGGACAATCATCGGGAACTTCATCTTTCCATTCGATTGTCGGGTCTTCGTTCAAGTTCGGTGATAAGTAGGGTTGTCCACTAAATCGTAAATCGATTCCGTGGTCTCGGTCTCCGTTACCTCCGTTCATCTCGGAGAGTAGTGAGAAGAAGTCCTTACCACTAAATTCTCCGTAACCCTCGTAATTGTTTTCCGTCCACTTGTTTCCTTTGTTGTCAGTCATCGTGACTTGGAAAGGTGTGATTGAGGAGATTGACCTCCCCGTGTCCTGTGTAATCCAACTGAATTGTCCCATTGTTATTTGGTTTTTGGTGAATAATAACTAATACAAATATAAACATAATATTCCAATATAGAACAAAAAAAGTGAGATTTTTTTTTAAAAATAATATAAAACTGGAAATGGATTACCCAATACTGGTATTTCCAGTTTTATTCAATACTGGATCCCCGTCGTGTCTTTACAATATAAAACAAACAATAAAAAAAACCCCACCGATTTCTCGATGAGGTCTATACTCACTAACCACCAAAAACTCTTTTTAGTTTAGGACTTCGTATTCATCTTCTCCGATTACAAGTCCGAGAGTTCTTCCGTTGTCCCACTTCACATTGAGAATATCAAACCCAATGTTGTAAATTGTTCCTTCCGTTCCACTTTCAATAGGGTTCGGGTCGTTCATTCTAATAAGTCTAACTCGTTTGTTGAGTAGTCTTAATTTTTCCTCTTGATGTACATAATTAAAGTTCATTACTTTGAGTTTTTCTTTTTTTAGGAATATGTACCTCAATAATTAAGAACGGAATAAGAATTCCATAAGTAATTTTTTTGTAGTCGTTATCGATTTTTCCAAAACCGAAAAACAACCCTTCGTAATACCATTCAATTGAAAGGTACTTCGATGTGTAAAGATTTTTTTGTTTCATTTTTTTGATGTGTGTTTAGTGGTACAAATGTATGACAATTATTTTAATATTAAAGTATAATGTGAAAATATTTTTATTTCCAGTTTTATATGTTACTGGGGTTCACACGGGGGAAAATGTATGACACAAAAAAAGGTGAGACTTTCGTCCCACCCTTTCGGTTATTCTCGTGTGTATTACCTATCTATACATCATCACAACTTGTAAGTCGGTCAAAAATTCAACTCGTTCCTTTACATATTCCAATGATAAAGTACAATCCGTACTTTCTCCCGTTTCGTGGTCATCTCCTAAAATCAAACCATTTTGAGGGATAGGGTCATCATAGTAACCACCTTTAAATCTAAAAAAGTTTTTACAACCATACAATCCGTTGTCATCCGAGTAAATCGTGTTGTTGTCATCCACTTCGGTACAAGTGAACATTTCACAACCGAGTACATTTTGAATTTCTTTGTAGTTTTCAACTTCAACCCATTCGATTGTTTTTGTGTCTACATTGATGAAGATACCTTTTTTCATTTTGTTTTTGTTTTTAGTGTTAGTGAAAAATCGTGATTAAGAAATAAAATAAACCGAAAATACTGATAACAATTACAACCCCTTCCCATAGTTCTCGGGGTTCTTCTTTGTGTACTTTGTACAACTCTTTAAACATTTCTTTCATAAAATTTTTATTTGGTGTTAAATGAATAATCAAATATACTACTATTATTTTAATAAAACAAAATAAATTTTGTTAAGGTTTTCACAAAACAATTTTTATATAATATAAAACTGGAAATGGATTACCCAGGATTACTGGATTTCCAGTTTTATACAATTCACTCAAGTGAACAGTGGGTTCCGTCCGAACATAAAAAAACCCCAACTTTCGTTGAGGTCTTTCTAATTAAAGTTTTATCTAAACAAATTCTTTGAGTTTTTTATCTGTGATAATCATTCCCATACTAATACAAGATTTAGAAATCAAATAAGATTTACTCATTGACTTGTATCTTTTATTTGATGTCTTTGATTTTGAACATTCAAAATTAATTCCCCACATAATCATCCTCTCAAATCCGTAATTAACTCCAAAATGTTTTCTTACATTATCGACACCGGGTTTATACACGACATTGATATCCCAATCTTCGGGTAAACTATTTAAATAAATTGTGTACATAACAACTGAATTTTGAGTCGGATTTTCTCCTGACGATAGAAACCCCTTTGTAATGTAATCTTTTTTTAATTTTTCTTCTACGAAGTCTTCCATTTTGTTTTGGTTTTAAGTGTATACAAATATAATCAATAATCTGTAATACTCAAAACATTATTTTCATTTCCAGTTTTATACTATACTACCTTCCGATGATCGAATACCCGGTAGACACAAAAAAGGGGAACATTTCTGTCCCCCAATTTCGATTGTTCACTCACCAAAGTATCTATATATGTTCAATCCCAATTGATAGGATTTCATCTTCGTTATCTTCTTTATCATTCTCAATAAAAATGACATTCAAATTTTCCCACTCTCCTCCAAACTCTTCAATGTACAAATCAAGTAGTCGATTAACCAACCAATCGTAAGTTAAGTTGAACATTGAATCCTCATCTAATTTCTCTTCCAATGTTTCAACATCACAACACAATAGATTTAAGTTTTTAATATCTCGGTAATACGAGGGAATATCTCTAACATAGATTTTATCCTCATCGTATATCTTTACTTTGTATGACATCTCACTCTCTCTTTTTGTTGACACAAAGGTAATACGTTTTATTGTGTAAACCAAAAAAATTGTCACAATATTAACATTTCCAGTTTTATACAATACAAGGTTCGTCCGTGGACGGAACCGACGGAACAAAAAAAAGGGAACCATTTCTGATTCCCAATTTCTTTTTCACTCACCAAAGTGTCTTTATCCCCACTTAATCTTTTTTCTGTCCTTTGTCAAAATGTAATAAAGAAAAATCACATAAGACATTGAGACAACAATCGTTGTCATAAACAAAACAACGATAATACATTTTTCGATGAGTTCCATAGTTCTAACGAGATAAGATTACAAAGTGTCCGAAATACTTGTCAAATACTTTGATGGAGTTTTCATAATCTCCACTCATCATTTCTTTTTGGAACTTGTCTTTGTCGAGTCCCAACTGACGACAAAAGTTTGTACCCGTACCGATAAGGTAAAATACATTTCCTTGTTCTCCCGTTAAGTCAATTTCAATCATTGACTTCTTTTGTTTTTCTACAATCATTTTATTTGGTTTTAGTGATAGGACAAATATACGACTATTATTTTAATATAAATCAATTGTTCCAAATTTATTTTCATTTCCAGTTTTATTCTGTATTACCCTTCGGTTCGTTTTTACCACACAGACAAAAAAAAGGGAAGAACTTTCGTCCCTCCCAATTTGTTCACTCACCAAAGTGTCTTTATTCTAATCCCATAACATTTTCTTCTCAATAGGTTTGTACACAATAACTTTCTCAAACATTAGATTGAGTTTAATATCCTCTACAATACTATCGACATCTTTTCTTGGAATTAGTTTAGTCTCAATCATCTTTCTTGTATATTTTCGAAACATATCCTTGTCGTTATAAAACCAATCGTAAACAATTCGGTTATGATAACATCTACTATTGTCTTTAATTGTAAGACGACAACCCATTGAACAAAACTCATCTCGTTTGATTCTAATGGTAATGTTCACTTTGTCTGTGTGGTAAGTTTTTGAAAATGGTTTCATTCTTTTGGTGTTTGTGTTTGTGTTTACAAATATAATACATTAACTATTATATAACAAATCGAATTTCATTTCCAGTTTTATACATCCCTGTATTCTCTGGAGACGGGAACCTGTATGACAAAAAAAAACCCCGAACTTTCGTTCGAGGTCTTTGTAAACTTTTCTTGTGGTTACCCCTTAATCCTTTTCTTAAAGAGAACATAACCAACTCCGTAAATAAGTGTGGAGTAGAATGAGATGACACAAACAACCCATAGTACTACAAGTGATTTTTCGAGTAAGGTGTTTTGTGATGAGATGATTTCGGTAATCGTGTTCATAGTTTTTTCTTTTGGTGTGAATGAATAATCAAATATACTACTATTAATTTAATAAACAAAAATAAATTTCATTTCCAGTTTTATACAATACAAGGTTCGTCCAAGAACAGAACCGACGGGAAACAAAAAACCCCCGAACCAAAAGTCCGAGGGTTTCGAATCATCAACCTATAATGAAAACAACTAATTACTTTTTAATTCCCTATTCATAATAATGTAACAACAACTTAAAATAACAAACCATAATAAGAAACAAACGAAATGAATCATTTCCGATGTTTCAATCATTAAGAACAGATGTGAAATCATTCCTACGGAACTTCCAATCAATCCTAATAGATACTTGATAACTCTTTGATTTGACATAATGATTTTTTTTTGGTGTGAATCAATACCCAAATATAATACAACTCATTTAATATCCAACACATTCCCCAACATTTATTTTCATTTCCAGTTTTATACAATGATCAGGTTCCTGGGACGAAAATGGTGTGGACATAAAAAAACCCCGAACTTTCGTTCGAGGTCTTTGTAAATTTTTAATCTTTAAAATCCTAACAATCTAAAAAATCGTTGTAGGAAAGTTTCCGTTTCGATAGGACTGAATCCACTACTTGGGTTTCCTTGAAAGTATTTTGTCGGTTCCACATAACCCGAACTTACTTTATACTTCTCAACCCATTCGTTGTAGGTTAATTCTCTTTTAAAGTTTTCCATAATTATTTTTCATTTTTCATTAAGTAAATTGATAAAATCGGTGTAGTAAAGAATAGAACGAAAAAACAAATACTAAATAAAATCGGTGATGTGATTTTAAACGGGGTTTCAATCGGTCCGTCAGTACAACAAAAGAAAATAAAAAGAAAAGTCCATGTTGATAGTAGGATAACTCCCATTAATTTTTTCATGTTAAACATTAATTTTTTCATTTTAAAATTGTTTTTGGTTGAATGAATAATCAAATATACAACTATTATTTTAATACCAATCAATTTGTCAAAATTTATTTTCATTTCCAGTTTTATATCTTCCCTGTACTGGTGGACGAAAAAAAGTACGGACATAAAAAAACCCCCGATTTCTCAGGGGTTCAAAAGTGGGGGAACTTTTATTTTTTAAAAAACTTAAATTGTTCTTTGTCTAATTCGTTTTGTAAGTCGGTTAAAATATATTCTCCCGATTTAATTTTTGTTTCGGTCTCTTTTTGTGTTTCTCCTAAAAACATATTTCGATACCTTCCCGTGGTGTTCGAGTATTTCCAATACTTCGTGTCTAAATAGACTTTGTTGTTTCGAATCATTACGATAACACTTTCATAAGATTTGAAAATTCGTTTGTCTCCAATCTGAATATCGTATTGATTTGGTACGACATTCCCTTGATGACTTTTCATTTTTGTGATTTCCATTTGTTTTTTCTTTTGGTGTGAATGAATAATCAAATATAACACAATTCTGATAATATGGAACAAACTTACCCAACTTTATTTTCATTTCCAGTTTTATACAATGATCAGGTTCGACGGGACAAAATATCTTCCAAATTTTTTTTGAACTTTTTTTAAAACAAAAAACCCCCGAGACATAGTCCCGAGGGTTTCCAACTTTACTTTAACCTGTTAATCTATTAACCAAATACCATTTCTTGAATAAAATCCATATTGATATTATTCAAAACATTTCTAATGTCTTCGATAGTATAATCTTTACTTTGTAGTAGTTCGTCAAGTTCGTCGATAACATCACAAAGTTCCGAGGTGTCGGGAAGGTCATTCATATCGAGACCAACAATTTGATTAATCTTTGAATTGATTAAACGATTCGACATTACTCTACTTCCGTGTAGACTTACTAATGAGTTTAATTGTTCTTTTGTCATTTCTTTTTTGTTTTGGTGTGAATTGATAGAACAAATATAAAAGGAAAATTTTAATATCTAACAAATTATTTTTATTTTTTTTTATTCCAGAATTTACCGACGGACTGGAGAATGGATAAAACTGGAAAGGGTTTACCCAGGAACAAATCAATTCCAGTTTTATACGTTTACAGACGGGACAAAAAAAAGGTCTACTCGACCTTTTGTTCTCGGATGTACCTCCACTTGTGGAGTCGTTTCCTCGCGATGTGTTGGTTTTCCGTGAGGGACATATACCACAACATTCCTCCGATGTCAAACATTTTCCAAGTCCACCAAATGTGAAGTGGTGAGGTAAGGATAAACAATAGGACAACAACAAGTGGGATAAAAGTTTCAAAGATAAAAGTTTTCATTTGGTAAGGGGGTTAAAGTGAATTTCAATACACAAATATAACACTATTAATTTGATTTACAACATATTATGTATTTTTTTTTTAATTATTTTTTTTCTTCCGGGGTTCGACCGATCTCCGGAGGATAATTAGATAAAACTGGAAAGGGTCTACTCTGGGAGAAATCAATTCCAGTTTTGTTCATCCCTGTACTGGATCCGGGACGGTAACCTGTATGTACAAAAAAACCCCTCACTCTCGTGAAGGGTCTTTCTTTTCTGTGGAGGATTCTATTTCTCCACGAACTTGATTCCGTTATGTTCGTAAATCTCTTTGAGTTCTTTGAGACATTTGTTACCGAAGTTCCGTTGTCTCATAAAGTCATTGATTGAAAGTTCAATCATATCCTTCACCGATTTGATTCCCATGTTGGTCAGGATATTGTACAACCGAACGGATGTTCCTAATACCTTCTTGGATTCAAGTTCCCAAACCTCCTTCTCCAATAGTTCAGTTGGAAGTTTAACATTTGGGTTGTTAGAAGTTTTCTCGTATCTCCCTACGATTCCCTTCAAAGTCAAGTACTCTTGGTGTGTGATTTCCATACCCCTAAATTAATACTTTATAACCATAATACCAAACACTATCGTAATTTATTTTCATTCTAAATAAGGTGGGGTGGTATAGGTACCCCCCATATAGGGTACC
>Ga0247723_1000652_pt1 | contig 22833 bp, 18 predicted proteins | sample MSEWelMarce5H_FC_FD_189079 | JGI IMG/M metagenome (GOLD analysis project Ga0247723, IMG submission 189079) | Subsurface sediment microbial communities from gas well in West Virginia, United States - MSEEL Well Study Marcellus 5H_FC | ecosystem: Environmental > Terrestrial > Deep subsurface >... | reverse complement strand
GTATAATAAAAATCAAACAACTCTATTATCTGAGTGTTCATTTTATCTACAACATTATATGTAGCAGATTTTGGTCTTAAAGGATAATAACTAGAAGGTTTAATTTTTCTTATATTAGAATCATAATTCATACTATTGTTTAAATCTAAAAAAGCATCTGCTACTGGTGCGACAACGAAGCATGAATTATTATTAGAATTAATTAAAGATTTTAATTTTGTATAAATTGGTAGTACTGGTTGTTGTTCGTGATCTATTTTTCCATATAAAGTTCTTTCTGTCCATAAGTTAATTGTTTCAATATTATTAACATTATAATCATCAAATATTGTAGAATATAGATCTCTTTTTGAGAACAATTCAAATAATTTTGTTTTATTTGTTGTATCTACAAGAGTACCATTATTTATAGCAACTTTTATTTCTTTACTAGTTCTTTTAATCATATTTTAAAGTTTCCATTATTTACACTTAACATCTGCCTTACAACTACCATCTCCGCTTGATTGATAAAAACAATCTAATCTAGTTTCGTATTTTCCATCTGCTATATCAGTAGTAATTTTAATTATATTATAATATCCACCTACACCCATAATATTAGAAAAAGTTTGATTTTTTTTCGTAGGATCTCCAAAACCATATGGTGGATGAATGAACACGGTCATACCAGGATAAAAAATATGATTACCTATCATATTAATATCGCAATTATAAATATCTCTTAAAGAAGATAAAGGTGTAAATCCTTCTCTTGTAGCTTTTGCTTCTTTTGCATATGGTTGATCAATTCTTTTAAATTTTATTGAGGTTACCAAACCTTCAGCTTTACCAACATAAAGATGCATAATTCCATTTTGTTCATCTTTTTGAATATCGCCATTTAAATCACATAAAGCCTCAGTAGAAAAAATACAAAAATAGTTATAAGTTTGTAATGCACCACTACTAGAAGTTAAAGTTGGAACTGCTGTAAATACACCTTGAGAATTAACTACAGAAGAAGCTGGATCACTGCTTGATTGGATAGTAAAATTTGTAAAATTTATATCAATTCTTTTATTTATATTTCTTCCAAAAAAAATGCATTCTGGATCAAGTGCTGGTCTAAGTAATCCGTTTACTAGATCTTTTATTAATGTATCAAGTCTATAACTTGTTTTTGCAGGTTTAATAATTTTTTCTAAAAACCAAGCTTGAAATAGATCTGTACTTATAGGAACCTCTCCTATATTATATTTTTTAGTTTTATTAGCACTTCCTCTATCATCAACATATTCAATATCACCAAGTATTATTCTATTATTTGTAGAACCCATACCATATACTTTAGTAATAGACTGTAATAAATCTCCAAAGTAAAAATAGGTAACTGACAATTCCTCGCCTAGCTTTACTTTTTTTTCTCTTTTAGAGTCTATTTTAGATTTAATATCATCTGGTTCGCTTTGTGCATTACTTTCTGCTTCTTCTTTTGCATCTTTCACTTCACTACTGCTATCATCTTTTTTGCTTATTGATGCACCAAAAGATGGTCTTGAATCTGTTTCATTATTGATAAATTTTATCCATTGATTTATCATTTCTTCTTGTACTGTAAAAGTAAATAATGAAGAGTTAGTATATAAATCTTCAATAAACCTTCCATAAATTTCAGATTTTATTGTTTGCAGTAAAGCTTGTTCGGCTTTGTTTGCTTCAGTTGATGCTTTTAAAGCATCTTCTAAAGCTTTTTTATCTACATCCTTACCACAATTTTTAACTGTTTTTCTTGCTTCCTCTACTTTCTCTCTTTGGGTTTTAGCATTTTGTAAAATAGAATCTGAACTTTTTAATTGTATTTGCTTATAGAAATAATCAGTTTCTGGATCGTTCATATACTGTTGAAGACTTCCAAAATAGTTCACCTTTAGTTCTAAAGAACCCTCTTCAGTAAACGAAAGCTCATGAGTTGCTAAACTAAGATCTAATAAAAGTTTAATGTCTCTTAATCTAGCAAGAGTTTCTTTAGAATAGATTGATTCAGTTTCATCTTCTATTAAACTATATGATAATTCTACTTGTAATCTAAAGTCTTTTGCATCAAATGCATCTTTAACATTATTAGGATTTGGTCTTTGTATTAATGTTATGTATTGACTTGTAGAACCTATTTCTGATGTGCGTTCTCCCTTTTCATCGCTTTTGTCTGTAGGATCATTTAGACCTGTTGGGTTTCCAGATACAGTATTTAATGAACCAACATTAGTAACATCAGTATTTCCTAAAAATTCTTGAACTGATGAAAAAACAAATGTAATAGAAACGTCTACTGCTCTTTCTGCTTCAACTGGGTTTGTACCAGCTAATGTATAGGAAAGATTTTTTATACCACAACCAGTATAAAAAGACATATTTGCATCAATGTTATCTTTTCCTAAAAAATCATTTAAATTTTTATTAAAAACAAATTGTCTTTTCTTTTCTTTACCTCCATCTCCGCTGTCAATTCTAAATAATTTTATTACTGGATACATTGTTGCAATTGCGGCAGTACTTAACTCTCCAAGTTCTTTTAAATTTTTTCTACCACTTAAAGATGCTAGAACTTGTGAAAAACTCTCTTTTTTATTACAAAAATATGCTGCTCCATTTGGAGCTATTGGTACATTAAAAGATGATTGATTATTTAAAATTTCTTCTGTATAATCTAACAAATAACAGTCAACAGAAAATTCTTCTCTTTTCTGTTTCTCTGTTTCTTCTTCTGTTTGTGTACTAGAAGTGCTAGTGTCTGGATCTCTAAATAATATTGGTCTTTGTCTTGACATTTTTTATCCGTTATGGGTTCATATAAGAAAATAATTTTTCTAACAAGGTTGGTATTAATATTGTATCACCTATGCTAATATCATGCTCTGTAGGTTTTTTGTTAAACATTGCTATAACCCACCACATTTTTGTATCACCATAATATTTGCTAGATAATTTATAATATCTATCTCCATATTTCCAAGTATGCTCAACATATGGTATAGTTAATAATTGCTGATTTGTTGGAAATGTAAAATTTGTAGTTTCAAAATGATTAATAAATTTTATATTTCTTTCTCTAAAGAAACTTTCATATAATTCATTTTGATTTTGTATAAGTTCTTTATTGGAATATCTGTTCATTAGTTAACCTTTACTGTTGTAGTTCCAAATGGGAACGTTTCGCCGCTAAATATGTTGTTATTTGTAAAACCTATTGGTATAGTTTGTAAAGGAACAACTGTCATAGCAACTTTGAATTCTTTAAATGCGATCTTTGCTCCGTTACCAGTTTTTACTTCTGCTAATTCTGTGGCTGTATAATCTCCAATAGTTGCAACTTTTCCATATTTAAAACCAGTTGGACCTATGTTTACATTTTTTAAAATACAAACTTGTCCTTGCGTATCGTTTAATGGATCTTGTAATAAGTTGAAAAATTTAAATCTATAAACTGGTGTTTTGACTATTACATATTTGTCGTCATATTTTGGATATAAAAGATGAACCAGCTTGTTCATTGTGGTGTTCCAGCTAACATTATCACCACTACCTTGAGAAATAGTAAAAGATATTTTAAGATTTCTGCTTGTATTTTTGTAAGTTACAATTGGTTCATTTCTTCCGTATACCATTGTCTCTGTATAATTTGGTGTTATTTCTGATACAAATTCAATACTTGAAAATTGATTATCACCAAATTCAACTTTGTTTTGATCACCACCGTAGCCTAATAATTCTAAATATCCAGATGCCATTATAAAATAACTCCTTGTTTATCCCCTAGTTCCAGCAGCAGTAGTGTTTTTGACAATGACGTTACCACCACCAGATGCATTGATAGCACTAATTGCTATTCTTCCAATTTCTCTACCATCTACTTTGAGTATTAAATCTCCACCTTTTGTTTCTTTAGATTCTCCTAAAGATCCAACAGCTTTAATTAGTGATTCCAAAGGAGAAACAATATTTAATGCAGAAGAAGCAAGTAATTGAAAATTATATCTCTCAACTTCATCTACAAGTTCTTTGACATTTTTAAGACCTTCTGGTTTTATTTCTTTATGTATTTTATTTAAACCATCAAGAGAATCAACAACTACTTTTAATCCAGCAGATCTTTGTGGTGTTATAGCACTTAATATTTTCTCTAAGTAGTTTCCACCAGTTACATTCATTACAAACGAAGCACCTGCAAATGCAAGCATAGCTGGAATTGCTGATACTAATCCTAGTGCAAATATTGGTAATACTGAAGCTAGTCCATATATAGCATAAAATAATTTAAATGTTGATGTAGCCATTTTAGCCATTGACTCAGCAATCCTATCCATTATACTTGGTATAGATTGCATTACGTTTCCTAATATTTCAAATGCCATTGCCATATATTTTGGAATTTCGTATAACATAGGAGAACCAGCTTTATGAAACATATCATAAAGATATTTTAGTGCGTTAACAGCCAAACCAATTGGTCCTATTATAAATAATATATTTTCTTTTAGAAAGTTAAAAGCTTTACCAAAATGGTTTGGAAGATCATAAAATTTGGGAGAACCAGGTTTAACAACCATATCATAAAGCATCTTTAAAGCCATTACTACCCAACCAATTGGTCCAAGAAGAAATAATAAAACTTTTCCAAAAGTTTCAAAATTTTTAATAGCATAATAAATTATACCAACTAAAAGCATTATACCAATTACTATAAGTCCAATTGGATTTGCTGACATAACAAGATTTAATGCGGCTTGTGCTGCTGCAAGTCCAGTTGATGCTAGTGCAAGTATGCCCTTAGCCATAGCCAGAGCTAGAGTTGCAGCTTTATAGGCAACAAATAAACCTATAGCAAATCCAACTGCTTGTAACATTGTTTTTAATGATTTAGACAAAAAATCAATAAATTCTCCAAATGCTTTAACCACACCAACTGGTAAAGCATCGGTAAATACATATAATAAAGAAATTGTTTTATTAATAACTGCAATGCCTTCAGCAAACCCATCTACTAGTGCAGAAAGAATAAATAATAATGGTGCTGCAAATGTAGCTAATTGCATCATTGCTACTTTAAATTTATCTGTCATAGTTGTAGCTGCTAATGACATTTGAGAAAACTTTTCTGTAGCGTCTTTCGATTTTTCTGTTTGTGTTACATACTTGTCATATTCGCTTAAAGACATACCAAATAATTTATTTGCTTGTGCCATATCAGTAATACCAGCAGCATTAGCTATGGACATTTGTGTATATTTATCCATATCTTTAAATTGTACACCTTGAGACTGAACAGATTCTACTACCAATCTTATTCTTTCTTCCTCTGTTGCTACTAGCAACTGTGATGAATTTAATAATCCACCACCAAGAACTGCATTTAATTTACCCGCCGCTTCTGCTGCACCTTGGAATGTGTCCATCTTTTTTACAATCCCAACAAGAGTTGCTACCTCAAGACCAGAGGCTTTAGCGGCTGCTTCCAATCCTCTAAACACATCAATACCTTTCTCTCCATACACAACAAGAGTAGAAGCAGCACCAGCAAAATCGCTTGCTATCTTTTGAGGAGATGTGCCTAAAGTGTTTGCTAATACAGCTAATTCTTTAGAAGTTTGAACCGCTTCAGAAGTTGTCATTCCAAAGGATTGTATTAATGTAGACATATTTTTAGATGCAACATCAGAACTTACTCCCAAGTTAGATAAGGTGCCAATTGTTGCTGCCATTTCAACTCTTGCTTGAGAAGAAACGTTTGTAAACTCAGAAAAATTATTTGCTAAGGAGAGCATAGCTTCTCCTGTTTTTTCCATACTTACCGAATTCATACCAACAGAATTAGCAGCCATATTTAGTTCGGTAGTATATCCATCAATTGCACCAGTAGCTCTTCTCAAAGAAGCAGTTTGTGAATCTAAAACAATTATAGCTTGCTTTGTTGAAGCAACCATTTGTTGTTGTATTGCTGCACCTAAATTTTGCGGATTTAAAAATTGTTCTTTAAATTTTGTACCAAAACTTACAATTGATTCTTTAAATTTTTCTATATTTAGTGTACCATCTTCATTAGTAACAATATCAAAAAAACTACCTTTTTCAACTTTAAGATTGAATGCTCTACCAGCACTATCTACCATACCATCTGTTGCATTTTTTTGTTGTTTCAATGTTTCTAACTTAAATTCTTCTTGTTGTATTTCTCTTTGTTTTTGAGCAATATAAGCGGCGGTAAGTTCGGAACCAGCAGCTTTTGCTTCGGCTACTTCTTTATCAAGTTCAGCTAGTTTACTTTGAATAACTAATTCTTGATCTTTAATAGCTTTATTTTCTTTTAAAACCTCAGTCTTATTTGTCTCTTGCTCATAAATTTGATCTAATATTGCTTTTTCTCTTTGGATTGACATAAGCCTTTTTTCCAAAAGCTCTGCCGAATTTCTAATTCTTTCTTCTATTTTGTCAAGAAGAGCAAGTTGGGCTTCTAATTCCAATTTTAGACTTTCAGCAAAAACTGCACCAGTTCTAAGTGCTTCTGCTTGCTGATTCTGTAGTTCTGTTATTCTAGCACTAACTAACGCTTGTTTAGTAAGATCGTCACTTGAAGCCATTTATAAATTAATTCCTTTACAATAAATAGTACAAAAGAAAAAAGCCAAGAAGGTTATTCTTGGCTTTATCTTACTTGGAAGAAGCTTTTGCTTTTTCCATTTCTTCGTTTTGTTTTTCAAAATGTTTTGCTAATCTATCGCAGAACCAATTTCTTAATCCAATTGGAAGATTGTATAACTCAAACAATGACCATCCACCGTGTAGTTTCATAATGAAGAACTGTTCGTAAACAGACTCCATATACTTATCGTTTAGGCCAAAAAAAGTCCGCTGTAAACGGAACCTCCATTGAGTCTTCAAACTCGCAAGCGGAGCAAACAAAGTTTTGTTCAAGTTCAATATTTGGGTTTATGTTCTTATAAACAGTTCTCAAATATTTTGAATCTTTGGCTGGAATATTCTCAACCATTTGGGTTAGTTTTCTTCTATCAGTCTCACCATTCATTGAAACAATAAAGTATTTCATTTGTTGTGTCATTGTGCTTTCTGGTAAGTTATTCTTCTGTTGTTCTTGTGATTTAACAACCATTTGTCTTTCATCTAAACCTGTGAGAAGTTTTATTTCAACTTCTATTTTTGATAATGGTAATCTAACAATGAATGTATTTTTCTCTGTTATTATTATACCAAGATTATCTAATTCTTCTTTTGGAAGAGGATAAGCCATAGTGTTTATACTCAAATCAAATGTATGTTGAGAACTTACTCCACAAGATGGGCAAGTGATCTTGGTTTCATATTCTTCGCCATAACCAGATATTCTTGCTGCAACAATTAAAGCGTTCTTATCACCAATCAATAAGTTATCAACTTTAATTCTTTTATCAACAATAATATCATTTAACATCTTATCAACTGCTAAACCTTTTTTAAGTAAAGCTTTTGATGTTAGAGTATCTTCATCCTTTGCTGTCATATGTCTTATTTCAATTGTATCTTGCATATATAGTGGATGTTCTGGAGGATATAAAATTCCTTTAGATGGTATTTCTACAGCCTCTGTTGGTGTTATATATGCAAATTGTTCTGTCTTCTCGATCACTGGAGTTGGGTCTGTTGTTTGTTCTATAGCCCCAAATCTTTCTTCGTTATTTCTCATTTTAGCCTCTGGTTAATTTATTTTGCTTTTGCCTCACAGATTTCATCTTTGGTCCTTTCTCCTCTAGTTACCTGTCTTTGTTCTTCTCGTGTTAGTATGCATTGTGGTATTCTTACTGGACCACTAGCTTTTGCTGGAGGTGGTTCTGCTGGTTTTGGTGGTGGAGCGGGTGGTGGAGTAGCAACTTGTTCGTTATTAGGTCTAGGATTAGGTCTGGATTTAGGCTTTGGAGTTGCTGCTCTTCTTCTTTCTTCCTCTATTTGTCTTGATCTTTCTGCTGCTGCTTTATCGCTCCAAGCATCCTCTGTAACTGGAATGCCAGAACGATTAAATTTATCAATATCAGAAAGAAACTGTTCTTGTCCTTCTGGGAGTTCCGTACCATCTCCTAGTGTCTTGTTGTATAATGGATAATAATTAGCTCTTTTATATTTAAATGATAAACTTATTTCAAGTAAATCATCGCTACTATAATCATGATCACCAAAATCAACTTTAGTAATCCAAGGATGTTTTAAAAGCCAATATCCATTTGCGTACATACCACCATAAGAAACTTCCCCACGACTTAAATTATAGTCTGGTGATGCTTCTGATGCAATAGCTGTTCTACCAAGTCTTTTAGATACTTGTCTTGTCTCGTATCCCATAGAAAGATCATAAATTTTTATTGTAGAACCTAAATATGTTTCAGATACTGGGTCTGCTACTTGATCTTCAAAAAATCCTTTATTGGAACTAATATCTCCGTCAACAGAAGGTGATCTTGCATATGCTATTCTTGCACTAGTATAACTAGTTAGAATATCATCTAAATCTTGTCCTACTTCTGGAGCAAAGGTGTTACTATAAGGATTTACAAATTTTACAGTTATTTCTTGCCAAGTCCACGATGTTGGAAGGGCTACACCTATGTCACCTGTAAATTGATTTGCATAAGAATCTGTATCATAACCAACTTGAAACTTTGGTCGATTAATTGATTTAACTATCCAACGATATTTTCCTTTAGTTAGTGCATTAAATTTCCCACTAAATTCTACATAAAATCTAGATTTTCTTTTAGGATCGACAAACGAATTAGACCAAAAGTAATCCTTATTTGTTTTAAGTGCCATACTAGTATTTAGTCTAATAAGTTATTATTTTATCGAACGAGATAAGAAGATTTAATTTCTGATCCGTCTTTGTTGACGGAGAAGAATTCTGCCCAATCGTATCTTAGCTTAACTGTTACTTCTTGTGCATCATCTGAGCTATAATCATTTGACCCAAATTGAATATCTTTAATCCAAGCATTTCTTAAAGCCCACTTTTCAACAGTATAACCTTCATCATCAATTTGTAGAATGTTTATATTACCCGTTGTAGCAACCGCGCCAGCCTTTGAAAAAGATTTAATACCTGTACCAGCAGTACCAAGATTATCACGAACATCGCCACCGTTTAATGCTCCTGCAACTAATGCTGGGCTTTGATAACCAAAAGCACTAAGTATTTGTGTTAGGTTGTATGACATATCTGGTATTTTTTCTATACCAATATCAGCATTTTGGCTAACACCAGTTCCAGCAGGATCTACAATTGACATACTTATTTCTTTCCACTCTAATTTACCAGGAAAGAAAAAATTATGACCTAAAAAGGTGTGTTTAGTTTCTGTTATTGTAAATCCAGGTTTATCAATTTTTTTCACAACAAACGAAGGAACATCAAAGTCTCCACTTATTGGATTGAATTGTACTAAAAATTTAAACTTTCTTTTTGGTTCTACGTTTGCTGAACTCCAAAATGTTGCCATTACTTATTTCTCCCTAATATATTGTAATTAGTATTAGTCTGCAAATGCTGCACCAGAACTTGAAATATTAAAGTCAATTGCAATAAATTCAATTGCTCTAGCTGGTCTTAAGTAAATCTTTGCGTAGAGAATATTTCTATCGACAAGATCTGGTGTTGTTGTTGTACTGTCAAGGACTAATCTATATTCAGTAATACCAAGTCTAGATTTGACGCTCTCTAAGAATGGCTCTACTTCTGATTTGAATCTTGCCCATGTAGAAGAAACGTTTTGTTCAAACAAAAGTGTTGAAGCAATTATTGAAATCTCTCTCTTCAAGTAAATCATTAATCTACGAACGTTGATTCTATCAAGCGCAGATGGTGTAACTTGAAGAGTCTTTTGACCAAAGATTACAATACCTTCTGCTGGGAATTGTGCAATTGGATTGATATTAGCTTCATATAGTAAATCACGTTCTCTTGAGTTAAGTCTTTGTGCTACAGCTAATACTGGAACACCACCACGACCTTCGCTTAAACCACCTCTGGTAAACCCTGCTGGAGCAAACCAAAGTTCTTGTGATGCTTGACCATAAGAAAGAGCACCTAGAGCAACAACTGATGGTGGAACCCATACATTTTGATTGCTTATAGTGTCTCTGATTTGTACCCAAGGATAGTAAGTTGCACCATAACTTGAATTAAAGCTTCTAGCTTTTAGAGTATTTACTACAGAATCAACTGTTGGACCTAATCTATCAGAAGTTGTTATTTGTCCTTCAGAATCTGGTTTGTAGCTTGGTAGATCAATAATAGCCATACAGTCAGCACGATTTTCCGCTGTTGTAACCATGTGTGTAGTTACATTAGTATTGGTAACACCTGGCATTGCAATTATATCTGTGACTATTAATTCTGGGTCTGCTACTGTGTCAACTGCTCTGCGTAGTGTATACAACTCATAGCTATTAAGTTCAGTTTCTGTACCATTGAATTGTGAGTTTCTAAATGCATCAGTTTCTGTTATATCAAGACCATCAAAGCCTCCAACCAATGGAGCAACGAATTTGTTGAAACCAGCACTCAAAACTGCTTCATAACCAGCAGAAGAAGTTAGTGTAGTTAATTGATTTACATAACCATTTGCAGTTATTGAAGTACCAGCAACTCTGCTTCCAGAAGTATATACTGCACCATCAGTAGAAGAGCCAGATATATCATCTAATGTGAAATAGAAAGAGAATTCTCTGTTGCTTTCAATATTGGTAGAATCTGGATCATTGCTATAGAAACTTGGGGCCATTCTTACATAATCAACATATGATTTATCAACCTCAGTCTTTGTAGCTTTCAAAGTTACATCATAACCAAAATAAGCTTTTGTATAATCGTTAAGTTTCTCTGCTGAAGCTGATACTCTTAAAGCTGGTGCTGGGAATAAGAATTTTGCATCAAATGTATCTGTTATGCTACCTGTAATTTTTAAGAACTTAGATGCACCAGCTTGATTTTGTGAACCAGAAGCTACAACGAAAGTGTTTGATGGAGTAGCAGTAGAACCAGTTCCAAGAACTTGAAGTTGCTTGAATCTTACAGGGCCGTAGAAACCAAATGGAAGTAATTTTGGATCAGTCAAAGCATTATCTACTTCTTGATTCATTTCTACATAAACGTATCTTGAAAGATTTGGATAGTTACCAAACTCTCTATATCTCTTTTCGGTATCGCTCCATTCAATAAATCTATCACCTATTTTTCTTGCAATATAATTTTCAGAAGCTGGGTTTAGATTTAGGTTTGTAAATCTTTCAATTATTTGTGGATTTAAATCGGTATCATTTGCTCTTCTGATTTCTACAGAGAACGTACCGTATTGTTCATAATTTGTTCTTGGACCTTTTATATCTGAAATTGCAATCTTAAGATTCTTTGATTCCCACTCACCAGAGTCAACAGTAATGAATCTGAAAAGTTTTGTCATATTGGTTGGGGAATATGAAGAAGTATCAAATCCCAAATCTTGACTGAAGAACCAGCCTGTTTTAGATTTTTTCATTCCAGTTCTAAAATAACCACCATGAGCTTTTGAAGATGAATCAATATTAGCTGCTAACGGAGCTACAAAACCATATACTTTACCAGCGGCTGTTTCTGTGATATATTCTGCTGCTGATCTGTCAAATGTTTCACCTAACCAATAATTTTTAAGATTACTTGTTCTTGTAATAGTTGAATTAGTTAAAGAAGCATTTGTGTTAAAAACGTCACGAATATATTTGTTACTGTCTTTATTAAAATTAAATGAAGTTTTTAAAGCTTGATTACCACCACCGTCAAGTAGTACAACTTTGAATTCTGAATTTTCTCCATCACTCTTAAATAATGTATTTGAGCCTTGAAAAGCTTCAGTACCTGCTGCTAATGTACCAGTAAGTGCAATAGAACCAGTTGTTAAGTACCACACTGCTGCTAATGTACCAGTAAGATTTGTTGAACCAGAGTTTACAAGAAATAAACCATAAGCACCACCAGAGTTACCAGCGGTACTTGGGTTATTTACTTTCCATCCTGCTTTGCCTGTATCGTCTGTGGCATTTATGTGCTCAGCTCCAAGAAGTCTTATGACGTTTACAGATGGAGTATTTCTTAACCAAGCTTGTATTGCATAAGCAGCGTAAGTTGGAGCAGCGTAATTTCCATCTCTCCAACAATCATTTGAAACTCTACCAGCTACTGGGTTGCCAAATATCTCAACAAAGTCTGACATTGAGCCTAGGCGAACTGGTCGCATTGCTGGTCCTCTTTCAAGACGGCCAATTATGGTTGGTCCTACGCCTACGGCACCAGCAGCAATTTGCGAATTGTCGAATTCTTTTACGAAAACGCCAGGTGATACAAACTTAAATTTTGATACTGACATTGTTAATCACTCCCTGTATTTTATTATAATCATAAATAAATAGTAATATTATATTGTAAAAGCACTATTCTACTAATTTACGTTTATTTTTATTTATATCTAATCCTTCAATTTCATCGCCAAATACTACACTTTCTCTTGGAAATTTAAACTCAACTGCGTTTTCTCTTATAACAATTTTTGGTCTATCTTGGTTAACATCAGAGCCGATTAGTTTTCCAAGAACCTCTAAACTTATTTTAGAACCATAAACTTTTCTTTCTTCATTTAAAGATGAATAGTTGTTTTCTTGTGTAAAATCTCCATTCATAAATGCTTCAAATCTATGATTATCTTTATTTAATATTATTGATCTTGTGTTTCCGTTTTTAGTAAAAAATGGGGTTATTATCTCGTTCATTTGTTGTACATATTCTGTTTTAATAAAGATATTATACATAACAGTTACATGGACAGGAATTGGTATTGTTACAGTTTCATAAACAACTTTTTTATTAGATAAATATCTTTGATCTCTTAATTCATACAAACCAGCTTTATTATGTAAAGTTCTTGAGTTTCCTCTTTTAATATTTTGATTAGCACCAAGTAACTTATTTAAATCAGCATTTTGAAAATTAGAAGTTTTATCTTGTTGTATTCTTCTTGCTATTGTAATAGTACCACCTTTTTCATCATTTACATCTCTTATGTTTGCTGGTACTGAACCTTTTTTCTGTGGGTCTTTATTTATAGTTGTTCTTTCCAGTGTTATAATTGGATACTTCAACATACCAGAAGAATCGCGAATATCTTGGTCATTCTTTATTTGATGTGCTCTTTCTGCTGAAGTCCAAATAACTGGGACTTTTCTCCATCCTTCATTAGTCGTAGAGTGAATATTCATCTTCTCATTTAACCATTCAAATACAGCAAAATCTATTGTTTCTATTGTTGATGGTTGGAATTCTATTTCTTTTAAAATATTTGACATTAGTTATTTATCAACCTGTATAAATGAGGATAGGAATTTTTTGGTTAATCTTTTGCATGTCATCAGCCATTTTAGCTTCAGACTCAGCAAGTTTATGATAAGTGATTTGTTCAAGAATCTTATTAAGTTCTTCTTTTAATTCTTTTCTTTCTTCTTTTCCTTCTGACATTAAAGCAGGACCATTTAGAGTTACACTTTCGCCAGGAATTGGAATTGTACTAAATTTAGATCTAATGTGCCCAAGCATTTCTTTACATATTGCAAGGGCATATCTTCTAATCCACTGTTTACCAATTGAATTTATACTATTATAAGGTATATTAGCAAATGGAAGTGTGTTCATATTATTTACACCACCAACAGTATCATCAGCAGAACCAGATGTTGTTTCCCAAGGATTTGATTGATTAGTTATTGTAAATTCAACCCAATAATGAGTAATACCTATATCTGGTGGGTTGGGGAAAAATCTTATTCTATTGTTTCTAATTTCATACGAAAAGTGAGAGTTTCTTGTATAAATTGCTGTCTCATATGCCATAGCTTGAAGCTTGTTGTGCCATGTTGGAATTACCTCAAAGGTACTGTCATCAGCATATTGACCGTAAGAAGAAAGATTACCGATAGCATTTAAACCACCATAATAACCAAAAAATCTCCACATTGAATTTGGAGTTTTGTAAAACACTCTTCTTATAATTACTCTTTTATTTCCAACAGACCCAGAATAAGGAACAGGACCACCAGTAGCAGGTTCGTAATTATTTAATGATGCAGATTCAATTATTGATTGCAAATCGTAATCTTGAACTTCTGGTGTTATTGGTATAGAAGCAGAGTATATTGGTTCTATACCACCAACACCAACTTCTGTTGAGAAAGCATCGCCATATCTTGAAGCATAATGTAAATTATATTTTGGATAAGCTAGTTCTGGATTTTTACCAGCAAGCGCGGATCCAGACACAAATTCACCATCTTGGTTAAATGAACCAGTAGCTGAGCCTAGTAATGTTGGGAGAGAGTTAATTGATTGATGAAGATTAACAAGATAAGAATATTCTAGTACTGCTTCTTCATAAGCTGCATAAATATTACCTGTTGTTAATTCAATATCTAATACATCGCCACCAAGTCTTTTATAAACAAAAGCAACTTGATCTGCTGCACCAGAAAGAAAGTCAGTATTTGATGAATAAATTCCTAAAGGTAATGCTAAAGAAACATCAGCAGGATTTCCGCTTGATGGTAAAACAACTGCGCTTAAAGTAGATGCAGGAGTTAGGGTTGGAACTGCCATTCAATAAATACTCCTCAATACTTTAAATAGTTATAAACAAAAGAAACCCCCCAAGAATGGAGGGTTTCTATATAATCAAAACAAATTAATTAAACTCTAGAGTAAATAAAAGCCCAATTAGTTGTACCAGCTTTAACAGCTATACCACCAGAACTTGCTGAAAGAATTAAACCAGTTGCTGAAGCTAACCCATTAATTGTATTTGAGCCTGTTGCATAAACTAATACGTTTGCTGTTCCTACGTTTGAAAGTATATAGACTTCACCAGATGTTGCATCAGTTGGAAGTTTTACACCAGTATTAGCAGTACCAGAAACATTAGTTACATGATTTACTATTGCAACAGAATCATTAACAGTTGTGCCAGCAGCAGTTAAATTAGCTGATGCTACATCTGACAAAACTAAACCACCACCAACAGTTGAATCACCAGATGTTGCTACACTTGTCATTGTTTGAGCAGCAAGTTCTTTTCTCATTCTTGCTACGCTAAATTTAGAACCCATTTTAAAAACCCTCCTATTGGCTTTTAACCAACAAAATAAATAGTTTGAATAAATAAGAAAACCCCCCAAACCTTTTGGAATGGGGGGCTTCTTTGCCTAATTAGGCTACTTTATCAAGCGCCGCTTTCGCCAAGCATACCACGAATGATGACCAAGCCGTAAAGGTCTGGTTTGACCATTTTCTTAGCGTAACGTGTCATTACGCCTTTGCGTGGTACAAAGTCCTCAGTACCAAAGATGGTAGGAGTGACTTGTAGTGGAACGTATGGAGCATAGACGTAACCAGATTCAAGGAAGCTGGAGCCTTTGCGACCAACGAGGATTACGTTACGAAGGAAGTATGGATCAACGTAAACGTCCCATTTCTTGGAGATTGAACCAACATTAACTGCGCCGACCTCGCCTTTCTCATCTTCGTGAGTTACTTTAGCTCTGAAGCCAGAAGTGAACTCAAGAATATTGGCGGTTTCTGGACCACATACGAGGAAGTTTGCACCACCGCGAAGTGTCTTTCTGTGAATTTGAGCAGATACGTCATTGATTGTTTCAATCAGTGTTTCATACCATGCTGAAACAGTACCAGTGAAGTCTGGAGCTTTAGCTGATGCGCCAATTTCTGCACCAGTTGTTCTGTTGACGAAAAGACCTGGAGATCTTGCCCAGTAATAAGTACCAGCGGTTGCGCCTTTAACGAGGTCTTCAAGAATTTCACGATCTATTTCAAGACCGATTTGTTCTGAAAGAATTGATGTAAGCTCAACTTCTGCATCAAGATTGTGATAAGCATTAAGGTCTTGACCAAGTTCTGGTGTCCATTTTGCTTTCATTTTCTTGGTTACAGCGGTGATGCTGATTGAATCAACTTTGATATCAATTTCTGGAATATTAGCTTGAGCCTCAAGACCCCATGTGCCAGTACCAGCAATTGCGCCAAGTGCGTTGGTTGGGCCAGCAGTTACAGAAGTACCAAATGGATCAACTATTGGGAAGCTTAATGTTCCAGCAGAAGTTGTTACGTCTGTAGCAACGTTAGCAGCAGTAACACCAGCAGCACCAGCAAATACGAAGTAAACTGCATCGGCTGAGGTTGTGTGTGAACCGACTACTGTGCCATCACCAGTTCTTGTAAGTCTTCTTACTAATGTTGAATTGTTAGAACCAGTTAAGTTTGGTGTAGTACCGTTAAGAGAAATAGCAACAAAATCTTTCTTGTTGAAGTTAGAAAGTGAAGCTAAGCTTGCTGATACCAATACAAGGGCTGTACCTGTACCAGATGCACCAGAAAGGAAATCTGCATCATAACGAACCCATTTATCAAGTGTACCATCGCCAAAGACACCAGAAGCAAGAGATACGAATGCTGGGCCAGAGTAAGAACCAGTTGGTGAGGTATAACCGTTATTAAGGTTGTAGAAACCTTTCTCAGCGTTTAAGCCAGTTAAGCTAACACCGCCAGTGATTTGTTGACCAGTTACGCCTTGACCATAAATTGAGTCACCAGCAGCAGCACCTAATCTTGGACCAGAACCTGCTGTTGAAGAGATTTGGAAGTCAAGGAAGAAGATGAGGCCAGATGGAAGGCTCATTGGTTGAACGCTTACGAGATCGTTGGCGATAAGACCAGCGAATACTCTGCGGACGATTGGGAATGCTACAGCAGCAAAACCTTCTACGTCGCCAGCGGCCATTGATGTAGACTCACGAAGAAGCTCTTTAGCTTGATTCTCAAGAAGTCTAGCCATTGTGTGTTTTGTTCTTTCTGAGGAAAGACCTTCAAGAAGACCAGTTCTTTCCCATTTTCCTAAGAGGGCTGAGCCTTCTGCTTGAAGATCTCTTTGTACCATACCCTCTGTCAATTTTTCAATAATAGACATAGTAATAACTCCTTAAATGTTATTTATTTTTAATACCAGCTAATCTTTGCATTCTCTCAATTACTGGAGGTGGTGCATCGTTTTGTCTGGTTTGCATGATGATTGATGAAGTTCTATTTATTGCTTCGCTAAGTGATTTTGGAGCAGCAACTTTGTTGTCACTCGACACGGTGCTTTGAAGTGTTTGATAGATTGTTTTTGCTTCATCTGCTGATTCTGCATTGGATAGTGCTTCGACAATCTTAGATTTTTGTCGCTCATTCAAGGAGTTACTATTCAATACTTTGTTTTTGTATAAAAGTTTGGCATTTGATACTGTTATTGTATCAAGCCTCTCTTTAAGTGTTGAAACTGCTGATTCATACTCTTCAACTCTGTTTGCGAGTGCTTCTGCAATTTCAGAAATTTTAACAAGTTTATTTTGAACTGAATCGAGTTTTCTTGCTAATATTTTATTTTCTTTTGTAAGTTTATTGTTTTCTTGTACAACTTCTGAGGCTTCTTGCTCTGCTTCAAGTTGTGCTTTCTTTGCAAGTGAAATATCTTTTGCATATTCAACTTCAAGAGAATTTGCAGGATACTCTATATTTCCATAAGGAACGTTTCTTGCATCAACTGTAAGTTTTTCATAAAGATCTAAAAGTTCGTCTTTATTAACTTCATATTCTTCTTGGAGTCCTGCTGGTTGTGCGCTTTGAGTTGGACCTAGTGTAGATGGGTTTGGAATGTTTCCACCAACTGGAATGCCTGCTTCACTTGCCATATCTTCAATATCGGAAAGATTTAAATCAATTGTTACTTGTTCTTTGTCTTCTGGACAAGCACATAATTTTTGACCATCTCTAAATGCTGATGGTGTTTGATTTTTTATATTTGCACCACCACCCATACCAGTAGCAGATGTGCCTGTTCCAGTTGGTTCTGTAGCAGATGGTTCAGTAAAACCTTCTTCTTGTTCTAGAAGATTTTTTAAAGCTTCTTTTACATCTGTTGAATATCTTTCTAAGACTTGAGCTTCTGCATTTTTAAGTGCAGCTTCTTTAAGTGCTGTTGCGTCAATAATTGCTTGTTCTAACAAAGAAGACATTAAATCGTTCTCCAATAATAAATAATAGTAGTCAAAGATAAATAGTAAGCATTTTTACAAAAAACCAATTTATTCAATACAATCAGTAAAATCAGTTCCAATACTTCCAATTACATTTAAAATAGCATTACGAAGATCTGATCTCATAAATTCTGAATGTGATATGTCACTATTTGTAAAGTTACAATTTTGTAAATTACAGCCAACTAATCTACAAGATCTTAATTCTTTATTAGAAAAGTCTAAACCTTGAAGATTATAATTGTCTAGCTCTAATCTTTTACCTGTTTCCAAATCATTCCATAAATCTTGATGTAATTGTAATAATACATTTAATTCATCTTGTGTTAATGTGTTCATTATGAAACCCTTATTGTTTGTATTGGAACTGTTGGTGTACTAAAGTTTGTTGTTACTGCTTGTTTGTTTGTCCAATCTATTCCATCTGTGGAAGTTAATATTGCCATATCATTTCCAACTGCGATAAATTGATTATTATTTGAATCCCAATCAACCCATAACAAATTAACTGCAACGCCACTTGTTCTTGAAGTCCAACTTATAGCATCAGTAGAAGTTGCAATATTTCCACCATTTGCAACAATTACCCAAGTTGTTCCATTCCAAACCGCCCAATTAGGCAAAGGAGTTCCAGTAATCCAAGTTCTTGAAGTCCAAGTCGTTAAATTTGTTGATGTTGCTATTTGTCCTACAGTCGTAGAACCACCTAAAGCAAGAAAGTTACCAGCAGTCCCTTCAGCTATAAATCTTGTTTGACTTGTAAAACCAGTGGCTGTTACTGACCAAGTTGCACTATTAAAACTACCACTAGGAGAAACACCTATTGGTGAAACGTTTGGATAACAAGTTGTATACCTAGCTGCTGAATTAAAATATCTAACAATACTTGGATTTCTTGTTGCAGAAGAACCCCAAGTGTTAAAGTTAGTCCAATTTAAACCATCATTAGATGATAATGCTACCCTACTATTTACATCACCATATAGCCATTTACCATAATCATAAGTTAGCTTACCAGCAGATGGATTATAGCCGCTTGCTGGTAAAGCATTAGAATATGAAGATTTATTTTTAAAAGTTCCTAATTTTGTTTTTCTAACTTGTTGAGGAAAATTTCCTACAACACCAAGATTAGACATCATTAACACATCATTAGTAGAGTTATATGCTACACCTCTTCCAGCACTATCTACCGAAGATGAAAGATCAACTTGTACCCAATTTTTTAAATCATTTGTATAGGCTAATAAACCTTTTCCAATAATTGAAATTAATTTTGGATTTCCTCCACCCCATAACATTGCTGGACTAAGCATTACTTAAAATCCTGTTGTACAACACCATAAGATGAAGTACCATCATACAAGAAAGTTATAATGTCAACTGAGCTTGTTACAGTTGATAGCACTGGTTTTACACCATATGAAAATTTATGCATAGAATTATATGCAAGAGTTCTTGAACCAGTTAAGTCTTGTTTAATAATCAATGTATAAACACAACCAGCAACTGCACCAGTTAATGCACCCAATGTTCTGTTTCCACCTAAAGTTACTTGTGCTATAGAGCCAGAAGTTACATCCCACCCTATTGTAGTACCATCAATTAATGTTACAAAAGGTGTTTGATATTGATTAGACCTTGTTCTTTGAGATACAGCTAGAGAGCCTGTAATAATAACTGCTTGATTTAACTCTGTTAGGTATGATGCTGTTTGAGCATTTACTGCATTTGTTGCGTTAGTGGCAGTGCCAAATAAAGACGCTGTAACAGAAGTTAAAGTAATATTATCTGCCAAACTTAATATAACTGCACCAGAAGTACCACCTCCTGCTAAATTAGTTCCAGCACCAACTGATGTAATATCGCCAGTACCACCACCACCTCCAGCTAAAAGATTGGTTCCAACACCAGGGTCACATTCAGTTAAATCTATATATGCACCGCGAGCAGACCCACCTTGTTCAAAGATTCTTATTTTATTTTGGTACGAATCAATTGTTATACCACTACCAGTAAGTGTATTGTTTGTTACTGATTTTGCTAATAATATTTCTCCACCTTCGTCACCAGATGAGTTTAACGATCTTAAATACCCATAAGAATAAATATCTGTTGAAGAACTAATCAACGTTGGAGTTATAGAAAGAACGGTCACACCTCCAGCAATAAAATCAATTTTATCATTATCAAAATCAATTTTTGTATTTCTTTGTGGGTCTATGCCAGCTATCAAATCTCCAACTACTTGAGTAGCACTTCCTGTTGTTCTGTTGTATCCAAATGCCATATTTAGTTTCTCTCCAAATAATTAGGCTTAAAAATAAAAAAGGAAGGCACCATTTCTGATGCCCTCCAAAATAATTCTAATATAAAACCAGAATATAATTTTAGATTAGAAGATTCTCCATAGGTTTGTTGCTACATAAACACACTCAACAGCAGCAAATGGTGATTCAAGAACAATGAAGTTTTCAGCATCTATTGTTTGTGAGCCTGCTCTATTGATTGTGATAGTGTTAGTTGTATTACAATTTGATGGAGCTTTGACTCTTACTGAGTCGCCAACTGAAGGTGCTGCTGGTAAAGTAACTGAAGAGGCACCTGCAACATCTGCAAAATAATTAACACCAGTAGCTAAAGTATCAGTATCTGCTACCAAAGTAACAGGTGAAGCCATTGTACCAATGAATGTACCATAGATATTAGCAGCTTGAATATCAATTAAACCAGAAGAACCAGATGCTACAAATATATCACCAGATGATGCTGCTGAGCCTTCGCCATTTTGTTTGTATGTCCATTCTACGTTTGCACCACTTACAAAGAAACCAGCACCAGCGGCAGCGGCAGCAGAAGCAGCACCATCAGCAAGAACTATTTGTTTATCTTCAATAATAAGATTTGAAACTGAAGCGGAAATTGTTGTACCAAGTACAATCAAATCACCATTAACTGTAAGTTTTTGTACTGATGAATCACCAGAGTTAACTGACAATCCACCAGCAGATACTGTAACGCCGCCAGCAGATACTGTAAGAGCATTATTGAGTGTTGTTATACCAGAAACAGTAGTAGTTCCACCAACCTCAAGATTACCAGAACCACTTAAAGTTGTTGCTTTAACTGAAGATGGGGTTGTTGCACCGATTGTTGTACTATTAATTGTACCACCAGTAATGGCTGCACTTGATAATGTTGCTGTACCGTTAACAGTTAAAGATTGAAATTGTGCTAAATCAGATCCTGTTAGTGTTGTTACAACAGTAGCAGCTAGCGTTGAGCCTACTGAAGCTGTAAGTTCGCGACCGCTAATAGAACCAGAGCCAGCAGCAAGTGCTCGTATATTACCGCCAGTTTGTATACCATTTGATGAAGATAATATACCAGCAGTTACGGATATGTTGCCTGTAGAAGTAATACTACCGTTAACAGCTACTGAACCTGTTATAACTGCTCCGCCAAATGTAACTGTAAGGCCATTTCCGAGTGTTGCACTACCACCAGCTTGCAAAGTACCAGAGCCAGAAATGTTAGTTGAGTTTACACCACCATTAAGAGTTGCTAAGCCACCAGCTTGCAGGGTTGATGAACCAGATAATGTAGTTGCTGTAACTGCTTGTAATGCAGATGTACCAGCAGTAACTGAAAGAGCGTTATTAGATGTTAAACCATTTTCTGCTGTAAAAGAGCCAGAAGCTGTTGCTGCTCCTCTTTGAAATTTATAAGCCATATTTTTGTCTCCTTAAAAAAAAAGACACATAGCATAAAATTTATATGGCTATGTGTTGACAATAATAAATAGTGTATTAAATACCAATCTGGCTAATAAATAAAGTATTTATTATTTCCATTTGAATACAGATTAATTGCTGAGTATGGTGATTCTATCAATATTGTTTGTTCTCCATCAATAGTTTGACCAGTAATTGAACAACTTAATAAAATTGTTTTTGTATCTGCCATTCCACCTTCATCTTTTATCACATAAACTTGACCATCAGATAAAGTTGATGCATTTGGAAGTGTTATTACTATTGAGCTAATAGCGGTAGCTGTATCAACACCGATTATGTAGTGGGCAGGGCTTAATGTAAAATTAGAAGAAGTTGATGTTCTTTTAGTTACATAACCAGCATTAACTGTAAATTTTGGTATTGTATGATCAAATAAAAGATCAGAAGATCCACTTATGTCACCAGTAGAACCAGATTTGAATTGTACAGAACCAGTTGGACCTTGACCGCTAGCTGTTCCACCACCTTCAGATGCTGTTACGTTTGTTAGTAATGAACCATCACCAATAAAATAAGAGGCAGATATAATGGAGCCAGAAATATCATTAAGAAAAGTCTGACTACCAGATATTCTATTTTTCCCTTTAATAACTTTATAAGCCATTTAAAATCCTATGTTACATGCCAACCAGTTGAAGTACAATACAAGGTTACTGCACCATTATCTGAGTCTATTGTAAATACAGATAATCCGTCTATCGTTTCTCCAGATGATGCAGATATGTGTACAGGATTTGTATAACCATTTCCAGTTTCATCTTTTATAATTATTGTTCTTCCTGCTGTAGTTGTTGAAACTGAAGGAAGAATAATTGAAGCAGTTGAGGAATTTGTATTTACTCCCACTAAATAGTCA
>Ga0247723_1000651_pt1 | contig 22840 bp, 37 predicted proteins | sample MSEWelMarce5H_FC_FD_189079 | JGI IMG/M metagenome (GOLD analysis project Ga0247723, IMG submission 189079) | Subsurface sediment microbial communities from gas well in West Virginia, United States - MSEEL Well Study Marcellus 5H_FC | ecosystem: Environmental > Terrestrial > Deep subsurface >... | reverse complement strand
AAGGCCCCGAACTCATAATTCGGTTATCGTAGGTTCAAGTCCTACCTGGCGTACCAAGTCTCAGTAACTCAGTGGATAGAGTAGTACCCTTCTAAGGTAAAGGTCGCAGGTTCAAATCCTGCCTGGGACACAAAGATGCTATAATAGAATGAAACTAAAAGGGGTAATTCGTTGGCTAAAATTGTTTTTCTAGGAAACTTTGAGGTTTCTTATAGTAGTGAGAATCACCATGTTAAGAGTCTTGAATCTCTTGGACATACCGTTGTAAAATTGCAGGAAAGAAAGGCAAAGAGTCATGTCATCCTTGACCAGGCCTTAGACTCAGATCTGTTTATCTGGGTACACACTCACGGCTGGGAAACAACTGGTCGTATTACGATGGACAATGTTTTGCTTCAACTAAAGCAGGCAGGCGTTCCAACAATCACCTATCACCTTGATCTTTGGTTTGGTCTTGACCGTCAAAAAGATCTTAAAGAAGATAACTTCTATAAGACAATTGGACATTTCTTTACTGTAGATAAACTTATGGCAGACTGGTTTAATGAGAACACCAGCGTAAAGGGTCACTTTATTCCTGCTGGTGTCTATGACAAAGAATGCTACATCCATGAAGCCTATAACCCATATGACTTTAAGTATGATGTTATCTTTGTTGGAAGCAAGAGGTATCACCATGAGCACAAGTATCGCTCAGAACTAATAGACTTTTTAAGAAAAACATATGGAGATAGGTTCCTTCATGTAGGTGGAGATGGAGATACTGGTACAGTACGTGGTGATGAACTAAATAAGATTTATGCACAGAGCAAGGTTGCAGTTGGAGATAGTCTAAACATTGACTTTAAGTATCCTTACTATACTAGCGATAGGTTATTTGAGTCTACTGGTCGTGGTGGATTCACTATCTACCCTCGCATTGTTGGGCTTGAAGATTACTTTGAAGATGGCAATGAAATTGTTTTCTATGAGCATGGCAACCTAGAAGATCTAAAATCTAAGGTAGACAAGTATCTTGACGATAGCCTTGATAGAGAACGCATTAGATTAAATGGCCATGAAAGAACTAAAAAAGATCACACATATGTTCATAGATGGAAAGAAATACTTAAAGAGTTAGGCATCTAATGAAATCTTTGGTTACAGGTGGAGCAGGATTTATTGGTTCAAACCTAGTAGATAGACTAATTAGTTTAGGTCATGAAGTTATCTGTATAGATAACGAATCTGCTGAATGTCATGAAACATTTTACTGGAATGATAAGGCTCAAAATTATAAGTATGATATCTGCAACTATGAAGACATTAAGGATCTTTTTGTAGGTGTTGATAATGTGTTTCATGTTGCATCAGATGCCAGAATTCAGCCAGCAATCCTCAATCCAAGAAAGTCTATTGAATCAAATGCAGTAGGTACTGCAAATATTCTTGAACTTTCTAGGGTAAATAATGTAAAAAGATTTATATACTCAAGCACTTCCTCTGCCTATGGAAAGAAGTCATCTATACCCAATATAGAAACACAGCCATCTGATCCACTAACACCATACTCAACAGCAAAGGTTTTTGGAGAAAACTTGGCAAGAGTTTATTACAACCTATATGGTTTGGAGACTGTATCTCTTAGATACTTTAATGTATATGGTAACAGGCAGCCACTTAAAGGTCAGTACGCACCAGTAATTGGTCTATTTATGAAGCAGCACGGAGAAGGAAAGCCTTTAACAGTAGTTGGAGATGGCTCACAAAGAAGAGACTTTACCCACATATCAGATGTTATTGATGCAAATATAATTGCCTCTGAATTAACTTCTGGTTTTGGAGAAGTATATAACATTGGATTTGGTAGTAACTATTCTATCTTAGATCTTGCTAATAGCATTTCAAATGATATTAAGTTTATCCCGCCAAGAGTTGGAGAAGTGCAAGAAACACTTGCTTCAAATCAAAAGTTTAAAGATTTAACTGGCTGGATGCCAAAGGTATCTCTAATGGAATGGATTCAAAAATGACAGAAATGGTTAGAGCAGTATTAAATGGAGAGTTTGAAATAGTGCTACCAAAGCATCGTGCAGATAGAGCAGAATGGTATCTTCCAAGCGGTTGGGAAAAGCCAAGACTAAAACATATGTCAGAACGTATTGGCAAAGGTGACACCGTATATTATGTTGGTGCAGAAGAGGGAGAGTTCCCAGCACTGTGTCAAATGTGGGGTGCAGAAGTAGTTTTGTTTGAACCAAATCCTAAAGTTTGGTCACACTTTCCTGCAACTTGGACTGCAAATAATCTAGAACTTCCTATGGTATGTATCCCTGGCTTTGCATCTGATAAGATAAATGATCTTGCAAGAATTTATTACAACGAATGGCCACCAGAAGTTAATAATGTAATTGAAGCAGCCCATGGATTTAAAGAACTATACCTTGAAGGAGATACATATGGACAGATTACTATAGATTCTTGTGTATATGATCATGGGATTCAGGCTCCTACGGCTATCTCTTTAGATGTAGAAGGTAGTGAGTGGCGTGTGCTTGGTGGTGCTGAGAAGGTGCTAAGAGAATACAAACCTAAGATTTGGTTATCTGGTCATCCAGAATTTATGCTGCAACAATGGGATGAATCACTATATAACTTAAGACAATGGATTAAAGAAATTGGATATACAGAAACAATTCTAGACTATCAGCATGAGGTTCATCTTTACTATGAACAAGCCTAAAGCATATCTATATTCAGTAAATCCTCTTGACTCTGCAGACGGTAAGTGGGACTATGAACTATTAAGATCAACCTTTGAAAGAAATGGAGTAGAGCAACTAACAGTTGACTCAATTCCAAATGAGGAAAGATGTTTTGTGGTGATACCTGGACAAGGCAATGCTGGCAAAGAGGCTTACATCTCTAAGCAACTTCAAAACTCTAGTAGGGTTGTATTGTTTATTACAGGTGATGAGTCTGCTAAGTTTAATATAGATAAGATAGATCATCCAAATATTTCTATATGGGTTCAATACCCTCATCAAAAACACAAAAAATATAATAAGTTTTTTGTTGGAGTTCCACAACATTTAAAAGATAATTTGCCTAATTATCCTACTAAAGAATATGATGTTTATTTTGGTGGGCAGATTACTCATGACCGTAGAAAAGAGTTAGGTCAGGCTATGGAGTCTCTACCAAATGCCCATTACAAGCCCACAGCAGGCTTTGCACAGGGCCAAAAGCCAAAGGACTACTACGAGACACTATCAAAGACTAAGGTGGCTCCTTGCCCCGCTGGAGCACAGGTAATTGATACCTTTAGGTTCTTTGAATCAATAGAAATGTTAGCAATGCCTATTGGAGATCTTATTGATTCCAAGGGTGTAGAACAAGACTATTTTACATTTGTATACCCAGATGATTTACCAATTAAGAAAATGAATAACTGGGGTGAGTTAAATTCAGTTTTGCCAGGAATTCTATTAGAGTACCCTAACAATATGCATAAGATTGTTAGTTGGTGGATTAAATATAAAAGAGATTTTTCTATTGAGATTATGAAGGACTTACATGAACAAAGATAATATAACTATAGTTGTTGTAACATCAATCTTGCCAAGTCATCCAGATACAACTATACTTGATGAGACAATCCTTTCTATTCGTAGCCATTTTCCAAATAATGAGATCATTTTACAAATTGATGGGCTAAGGGAAGAAAGGCTGGAACGCAAAGAAGATTACGATCAGTTTAAGAGCAAGGTTCTGTGGAAATGTCTTCATGAATGGAAAAATGTTTTGCCAATTATATTTGATGAGCACAGCCATCAAACAAACATGATGAGAGAAACTATTGGACTTGTTCAAACCGCAGCAATACTTTATGTAGAAGGAGATGCACCAATAACTTCTGATATGGAAATTGATTGGCAGAAATGTTTAGACATGCTTGAGTATGAAAAAGCAAATACTATTCGTTTTCACTTTGAAGTATCAATTCCTGTTGAACATGATCATCTTATGCTTGGGCTTGAAGATGGATTTATGAAAACTATTCAGTGGAGCCAAAGACCGCATCTTAGTTTAAGTAAGTATTATAGAGAAGTAGTGCTTCCTGCTTGCGATGAAAGAACATTCATTGAAGATAAGTTTCATGGAGTAGTTCAAGATGACGGATGGGATAAGCATAAACTTTGGATCTACCATCCAGAAGGCAGTATCAAGCGCTCATATCACTTAGATGGTCGTGCAGGTACAAGAAAGTTTACACAAGATGACGATGTTTGGGGATATACTGAATGACATTTGGAATGATTGCAAGATGTGACAACACAGGGCTTGGTAATCAAACAAGAGATTTAGTTAGAATGCTTAATCCTGACAGAATCCTTCTTATTAACTCTGCAAAGTTTAATAATAATGAGCAGCATCCAGAATGGTATGACGGATATAATGTCACAATGACCAATGGCTTTCCTACAAAGCAAGAAGTGTCTATGTTTATGGATGGTCTAAACTCTGTTCTTACTTGCGAAACCTTTTATCATCCACACTTCATTCACCTGGCTCAAAGACGTAAGGTTAAAACCTTAATGCAGTACAACTATGAGTTCCTTGATCATCTAAATAAGCCAGATATGCCTTTGCCTACCTATATGATATCTCCAAGTTATTGGAAGGTAGATGATATCATTGCTAGATTTGGTAATGAGACCACTGTTGTTCATATACCGCCGCCTGTTGACACTGATGAGTTTAAGTCTGTAAGAGAGAATAACCTATCTAAAGACCATAATAGGCTGCTTCATATTGGTGGCAAGGCTGCCTCACAGGATAGAAACGGTACTCAAACTGTCATTGATATGCTTCGTCACTCCAAGGCTGATTATGAATTAGTTATTAGAAGCCAGAGCGAACTAAACATTAACTATAAAGACTCTAGGCTTACAGTTGAGATAGGAAATGTTGAAAGTCGTTCTGCAATGTATGATGGCTTTGATGCAATGATTCTTCCAAGAAGATACGCTGGACTTTGCTTGCCAATGAATGAGGCATTGGTAAGTGGTCTTCCTGTTTTTATGACAGACATATCTCCAAATAACCAGATACTTCCAAAGGACTGGCTTGTATCATCTAGTAAGGTTAGCACACTTATGACAAGAATTAAACTTGATGTATATGAAGCAGATGTTAGAGAACTTGGTAAAAAGATTGATAGATATGTTAATAGCGATAAGCAGTTACAAAAAGAAAAGGCTGCAACTATTGGGTTTGAAAACTTTGACCCATCTATTCTAAGGGATCAATACCTTCAGATTCTGGAAGGATAAACTCTTCGGAGAACCTTTGTTTTAAATCTCCAAGCGTAAGGAATGTTGCCTTCCTATCTTTAATAAACTTAATATCTGTTTTGAGTTCTTTAATCTTATAGTCTGTAAACTTCAATACATAATAGGATAGCCATAGATCATCAATAATCCAATATTCTTCAGGGCAGTCAAAGAAGTCTTCATTAAGAAATAGTTTTATGTCACATACTAAGCCACCAGTACCAGCATAATTACCATACTCATCACGCTCAATCTTAATCTTTCTTTTATATCTTGCATTTATTCTGTGAGCCCAAAAAGATTTTAAACATGTCTGATCATATTGATCATGACACTCTTGTATGAATGTATGTGGAAGTATTTCGTCGTCATCAATAAAAATAACATTTTCATAGCCTTGCTCTGCTAAATCTCTTGCAAGTAGAAACCTACTAAATTGTTTAAACTCATTATTATAACTGTGAACTGAGATACCTATGCCTTGTCCAAATTTATTTAAATACTTTGACAACTTCTCGCTATTATTAGAATTGTCTACAATATAAAAGTCAAAGTCTTTATTAGTTTGATTTTTTATGCAGTCTAAAGTAGTCTTAAGGTTCTCAAACCTTATATAAGTACACATAATTAGGGCTGTTGTTGACATATATCTCCATGATAGCATAGAAAGAGCCAGCCTAAAAAGACTGGCCCTAACTACTTATAGACTTACTTCTTCGGCGCAGCCTTCTTTGCAACAGCCTTCTTCTTGACTGGTGCCTTTGCAGACTTAAGAGCCTTCTCTACAACTTCAACATCTGGAAGTACTCCAAATGCCTTATCATTAGGGTTAATTGCTCTTAGTGCTACTGGCGCAATCGCTGCTACTAGTGCTGTCCATAGATCCTTTGGATCTGTAACTCCCGCCATGTATAGCGCAAGTCCTGATGCAAGTACTGAGCGACCATATGACGCTAGTAGTGCCTGTGTCTTCTTATTCATATTTCCTCCTAGGATATATTTATTGCTGTTCTTCCTGTTTAGGAAGCAACTTTTTTAACTTTTCATACTCTTCAACTATCTTCTTTAATGAATAATAATTAGGAGACATTGAAATTATATCTCCATACTCTTTAAAGTAGTTGATTTCTGGCTCAATTGATGAAACAAACTCATCTAATCCAGCCTGAAACTCTTCAATGTATTCAAAAGCCCAGTCACGAGAATCAGATAAAAACTTTAAGAAATTTTCCTGATGTATTTGCTGATCGCTCTTATCTTCTTTATTGCTCTGTAATAACTTTACATATTCTTCTAAAGCAAAGTTATCAATGTATAGTTTGTTTGATATTTTCTTTGATGAAATTAATTTCTTCAGTGTAATTAAATATGCAACAAAAACTACAGCCAAAGAAGAACCAAGCGAAATGATTAGTATATTCTCCATTACTTCAGCGCCTCTCTAGTGACCAAAACAATTGCACCTTCCATTTCTAAAGCATTCTTTAGTTGAACAACATATTGTAAGGCCCCAATCTTTTCATCATGTGTAAGCCCAGCAAAATGTCTTTCATCTAATTTTATAGTAAGGAAGTGCTCATTGTCAATAAGTTGAACCGAAAAGCCTTTAGGTGCTTGTACGGCATGAAATGCTCTCTTCATTGAATCTGTATACATTTTATTTATCCATTGTCAATACTTGCCATGTGTCTGCCCAGTCTGCCTTAGTTTTATGGTTGTTGAATTCTCTAGAGACTTTACCATCTTCAAGATATACACCACCCCAAACTCCCCACTCTTTTCCAGATACACCATTAGCAAAACATTTTCTTGCTAGTGGACACTGCATACATAAAGCATCAACTAAAAATCTGGACTCAACTTCGTCCTCATATTTATCAAAAAATATATTAGTATCAAGGTCTTTGCATGGAGCATCGTCTTTCCATAGATGCTGCTTCATGTTTACTCCTTATACTTGCCTGGAATCTCCCAGCCATTACGAGAAGGACTAAAAGTTTTCTTAATGTACCACTGATCATTGATACGAATTCCACCTACATCTGTTCTGCCAAGATTAGTTTTCTTGAGTTCTAGAACATCCCAACCTACCCACTTGAGGTTGCTGTTTTTTGCTACGATCTTTTCCATTGTAGCCAAGTCTTTAATAATCATCTCTACCCCTTTTAGTATCTAAAGATTCCAACTTCAACATTATTAAGTTCTGCCTGTGCAACTAACTTAGAGTTTGTTTGCTTTGGAGTACTTAAGAATGCAAAGTAGTTTACGTAACTCATATTTTCTTCTACCCATGACATAGGTGCTTTATAGAATTTAATCTTCTTACCACGAGCCTTCATGCCTCTTTCAGAAAGGTTTGAAAACTCTGAAACAAAAGAGTTAATTCTTGCAGGACCTACTGAATAAATAACAAACTCATTATCATCATCTTTCATGCAAGAAAGAGCAACGCTCATTGCACGAAGAAAGACTTGATAATCATTAAAGTCAGTTGTTCCCTGTACTGCCACTATCATGTTTATTCCCACCTTTTAGGTTATCCAATATGAATAACATCTTTTCAACATCTTTTTTTGACATATCAGTTGTATCTACTGGCTTTGCTGATTCTGGCACTGGTGCACCATCTTCAACATTAGCAACATAAAATATATTACTCGCCACCCAATATGCTTGATCTTCTACAACCAATACTTTAATTGTACTCTCTTCTTGTCGCTTTTGCAACTGAGAAGACAATCCTTGTTCTGGTGGCAACTCATAAGTAAAAAACCTTTTCATCATTTTATGCATATCACTTTGGCGATAGATAACTTGATTAAAAGTTTTATATTTATTTTTAGTTACTACTTTAATTATAGACCAAGTAGCAACGGTTGTCAAGCCCACAACAAGTAAATATTCCATACTTACTTCTTTCTAAAACTAAATGCGCTTCCTACCCAAACTGTTTTACTTTTTTCACGCTCAACGATTCCTCTTGCCCATGAAAAACCAGCGTCTCCGCCCCATGCAAGCCACATAATATAGCCATTAGATGGGTTAGCCTGGTTTGCCCAGTCCTTGCCCTTCTTGTCTACCTCATGCCGTGAGAAGTAAGAATACATTCTTTTAACAGTACTAAGAGAGATTGTTTCTCCTCTTGCTAACTGCCCTGCACGAGTCCAGCCAACTGCAGTTCCTGCTCCTGTTGCCTTACCATCTTCCTTAAATTTAATTGCTTTACGTGCTGCAGATCGTGCACCAGCAGGTGGAGAGTATCCTTCTGCCTTATTGATTGAATCTGTTTCATAAACAACTGTGTCATCATCCTCGTATAGATCATCTGCTTTAGCAGCAGGTACACAGTTAGGAACCATCTTGCCACCTTCTCCAGGCTTCATCCCACGCTGCACATAGCCATCCCAGCAAGGTGCTTGCTTAGAGATATCTTCTGGACAACATTCTGACTTACCAATAGAGTTATCATATGCGTCCACAAGTTCTGGCTGTGCGTTCATGTTTGGCATATCTTCAATTGTAAGTTCTGGCTCAACTGGAAGTGGATCAATTGCAATAAAAAGACTCATTGTGCATGCTGAGTATGTTCTTGTTGCTTCCCATAGTCCACTCTCATCTTGTTCAAATAGTTGAATAAGTACCGCAGGATTTTCAGGAGTTGCCTCAAGTGTATATTCTCCACCAGGAATACCAAGCATGCCTTCACGCATTACGTGAACTACTTGACCAATATGGAACTCTTCGTCTCCACCGTGTGCAGTCATAGCAAAATCGCCTTCTTTAAGGTTTGGCATAGACTTACCTATGTTACCTTCACTGCGATTAATTGCATAGATTTGTGCTGCTGCTTCTGCTCTTGAAGTATGGCATCCCATTACTTCATTTGTACCTTCTTTGAGTGCAGGGTAGCCAGAGCACCCAAATGAGCCTTTTGCTCCAACTTTATACGGCATAATGATCCTCCTAGACCTATATACTGATTATAGCAGACTTTACTTTGCCAGTAAGCGCTTGATTTCGTTTAGATATTCTAAAGACTCTGTGTCCATTTTTAAAAGTTCTTTGAGGTCAAATGCCTTTTCTGTCAAGACAACCATAGGATTGATATCAAAAAGATCAATTTTTAAAAATCCATCTTCCCAAAGCGCCATGATCTGACCATTAACCTCATTCATATGCTCCTCATACAACTCTGGCATAAGTTCATTCATTTTATCTGTCATTGAGTACAAAAACTCACCACTTATTGGATCAATTGAAGAAACCTCAATAGCCCCATTTAATAGGAGCATATCAAAAATCTCAGGATCTGGCTCATTCATGCTACATGAGTTCCTCTAGTTGCTCTCTTGTTTGAGCACCTGAAACTCTTTTAATCTCTTCTCCATCTTCAATAACGATGAAGGTTGGTATAGATCTAACCTCAAAAGACTTTACCAAATCTATTTCTGAGTCAGCATCTATTACTTGAAATTTTGTTGTGCCTGAGTCACGATTAAGTTCCTCAACAATAGGCTTTGTCTTCTTGCAAGGATTACACCAGTCAGCGGTAAAGTATAGGATATTCCTCACTTGCCTGACTTCTTTCTTGCCTTTGCAAGGGCATCAAAGTCCTTGACCTTGGCATCGCCTAGGTATCCCCATGCATAACCATCATTGATCATCATGTCATTAAGGGAAACAGTGTTACCATCTACATATACCCAGCCCAAAATGCGACCATACTTTTCAGATGAATCCATCTTTTCAGTCTTAATAATGACAGACTTAGCATCCTTAAGAGCCTTCTTTAGGTACTCCTTGGCTTCTAGGCCTAGTGCCTTCTCAGCAACATCCTTTGTGCGAGACTCAGGGGTATCAATACCAGCCAGTCTAACTCTTGATGCAAACAGGATATCAAATCCTAAATCAATAAGAACGTCAATGGTATCTCCATCTACAACATTCTCTACTTTTCTTACATAATATTCATACATTAGTACGAGACTCCTTTTGCTTTATTTTCAATTAACTTATCACGCTCATCAAGAATTGTAATAGCAAAAGCCATCATACCCTTGTATCCTTCAGGATTATCCATGATCTTGTTATAGTGATGACCACAAAACATTAGTTCTCCAGTTAAACCTGTTACCTTTACCAATGCTTCTGCTGCACAAGAATCACAACGATCTTTTGGTGATAGTTGCCACTCTACAACTTTTACTTCTTCTTCAGTCATCATCTTCATAGTATACCCTTACTTTCTGTTATCTGTGGAATAAAAACCCGAACCAGTGAACTGAGCCCCTACGGGGGTGTAGTGCCGTTTCATATCAGCACCACACTCCTCGCAAGGATAACTCTCTTTATAGTTTGCAATACTTGTGTTAAATGCTATAGGTTTGCCATTGCATTCACACTTATATTCATATATTGGCATTACTTAGCCTTCAATGCCTTTAGCGTTGCTTGATCAACTACACCTGTTGTAGGTAGTCCAGCCTTCTTTTGGAAGTCTTGAACAGCCTTTGCAGTACCTGGACCGAATGAGCCATCTGCTTTAATGCCAAGAAGAGTTTGCACTGTCTTTACACCAGTACCCTTTGAACCATTCTTAAGTGGCTTAAACCCTGTAACAGCAGCCTTCTTAGGCTTTGTAGCAGTCTTTACAGGTTCTGTAGCAACTCCAGCCTTAGATAGTAGTGGAGCGTTCTCTTCTCCAGCATAAACTGGACGACCCCAACCAACTACTGCATTGAGGATACCCTTCTTATTCTTTACATAAGCACGAGTCTTCTCTACACACATTCCGCCATTGCGTTGGTCTCCCTTTGCAGTCCCTGAAGTGTTTCCTTCAATAACCTGGATTGTTCCATCACCATTATTCTTAATGCATAGACCAACATGTGAAATACGATTTACACCATCATCTGGGAAATCAAAATAGATCCAGTCTCCTGGAGTTGGATCATCATTACGAGCATCTGCCCAACGATTATTCTTCTTAAACCAATCTGCTGCTGCTACTGTTGAAGCAGTCTTTGGGTATTTCTTTGCATCTAGTCCTGATGTGAATGCTGTCCATGATACGAATGACTGGCACCATGGCTGGAAGTTTACACCAGACCACTTACCGTACTTTGTTTCGTTATCCTTTGGACCTTCAATTGTTCCAATTTCTTTCTTTGCAACTTCAATAATTGCTTCTACTGAGCCTTTGACAGCCATATATAACCTCCTAAAGTTAGTTCTTTAATTATAGCACTAGGCTGTTTTCTTTGTCAACCTATTATGAGTTCTAATCCTATGACAGTTTGCACATACTACTTCACATTTTGATATTTCTTTTTTGATTGCTGCCCAAGAAAATCCATCGTGAATCATTCTTGAAACATTATATTTTTTATCTCTTATGTGATCAAAATCTAAAACAATATGATTAGATTCTCCGCAGTCAGTACAGCCACTCGCCTCTTTGATTTCTCTCAGACGGTTTTTGAATTGCTGTTTATTGAAAACTGCTAATTCTTTCTCTGACATAGATCTTAATTATACACCTAAAATAGTAGAGCCCTACACAGGTGTTCCAGGCACGATGGCCACGGTCAAACAAATGGGTAACTAAACCATCTCTAAGGTCCTGTGTAGGGACTACCTATATTGTACTACTTGATTTTAATTGTCTTTGGCTTCTTCTCTTCAGGAACAATACGGTCTACATTGATATGTAGCATGCCATCCTTAAGTTCAGCCCCAGTTACTTCCATATACTCTCCAAGAGCAAATGATCGTGTGAACTTACGACCAGCAATTCCCTTGTGAACAACTTCAGCATCTGTTACTTCAATAATTTCTCCCTTAATAATGAGGGTTCCATTATCTACTGACACATCAATATCATCTTTTGTAAAACCTGCAATTGCAATTGACAGGCGATATGTATCTTCATCTAGTTTAAGAAGATCGTATGGAGGATATGATTGTGAGTTTACCTTATGTGCGGTATTGAGACGACCAAGTTCTCTGTTAAAGCCAATAAAAAAAGGATCATTGAATAGATCCATAGCGAAATTATTTACCATTTTATTCCCCTTTCAAGCGAATAAGTTAATGTACCCCCGTAGGCAGTACAATACTATTATAGCATATGCGGAAGATATAGGATTTGAACCTATGGTAGATTTTATTCTACGGTCAGTTAGCAACCGACTGCTTTAAGCCACTCAGCCAATCTTCCTTGGAGCGGGTGACCAGAATTGAACTGGCACTATCTGCTTGGAAGGCAGAGGCACTACCATTATGCAACACCCGCAAGTGATTAGTAAGTCTACGAGCAGACTAACTTACTAATCTTAATACATGAGGATTTACATAAGCCCGTTGTCCTCCAGTTGTCCCCGTCGGGAGTCAGTCTCTATACCTGCAACGCAACCTTAGTATCGTATCTCCAAGGGGAGTTGAACCCCTGTTGCCAGATTGAAAATCTGGAGTCCTAACCATTAGACGATGGAGACATGTGTAGGCAAAATGTGACAAGCATTTCCCTACTGACTCTACGCTAGATATCCTACGAGTAGTAGCAACCATGGGCACCCTTGTCCCTGCGGTAAGGTTAGTACCGTCTGTCTTTTCGTGACAGTTCCTACATATCTTATTCACGATTGATATAACCGAGTGTTAGTCACTACACTGCTGGGCTGGTAGGCCTCGATCCTACGACTTGCGAATTAACAGTTCGCCACTCTACCAACTGAGTTACAGCCCAAAACCTTATGTTATAGGAACCAACCTATTAGAGACATTTTAAACCAGTTCCAGTTACGCATAATCTTTTGTAGATTATTTAGTTGAAGTGTTAGTTCAACAAACTGTTCTGTCTCACGCTTCTCAAATACTGCAACCTCTTCAGAGCGAACAGTTTCAGTTTCTGAACTTTCAAACTCTGTTACTGATAAGGTAGCGCCAATTGAGTTATCAATAGGATTAGTAGTCATTGTTGGACGACCATCAGGCTTTCCAACTGTATCGTTGAATGTAAATGAACTTGTTATTCCTGGCTCAAATGTTGTTACAATTTCTGTCTGAACCCCTTGAGACTGTGTTGTGCTTGAGTTTACAGTAGGGCTCGGATTTGTAACAGTAAATACGCCATTTGATTCAGTTACTGGTGCCCCGTTTAGATTTAAATATCCACCTTGATTCTGTCCTTGAGAACTTGCTGCAACTTGTGGAACAACTCGTGAACCAGCAAATGTTCCTGATCCGCATACAGATGGCTGGCAAACAATAATGTTTGTAACCACCCCACTGCCATCAACCATTGCATATGTTTGGCATGGATCTTCTACAGAACACTCTCCAGCAAGTGCTGAAGGTGCAACAAAAAATAGTGATCCTGCTACTAGTGCTAAACTTACTACTACTGACTTTGTTTTCATTTTAGTTTCCAATCATTAATCGTACTACATGACAACATGGGTCTCCACCTTGGTCCCACTCTTCTACTTCTTCTTCTGACATATATTGATAACCACCATCATGAGTATTACAGTAGGGATCTGAAATCCATCCCCGATCTAACCCCTCATTAATCCACTTATCAAAATCTTTCCACTCTTTATCTGCTAGTGTTTCTTCCATATTATAAGTATACCCCTAAATGCTTACTACGTCAACTGGACCCATGCAGGATGGGCTAAATTTAATTGCAGAATTTACTGCACCAACAACACGCTTACGAGCATCTTTTGCTTTTTGAGTGGCATCAAGATGACCCATTGCATATTCTGCACCTGATCCCATTGCTAAAAACGGAGTTGTATATTTAGATAAAGACATATCTCCAGCACTATGCTCATAGATTTCTCCACGCACAGCAATAATTAAGCCAAAGTCTGCATCTTTACCAGTATCAACCCACCAATCAGTGTAGAATTGCTTAAGTTGTTTAATAAACTTGGTTTGCATAAACTTATCTGTGTCTTTAATATCTGGGACATAAGGATTGAAGTTATAGCGCAAACGCTCACCATCCATTGATCCAGCATAGCCAATTAAGTATGGACCCAATTTCCACACTTTTGGTGCTGTCAATGCTAGAATGGTACCATCGTCAGATGCACCACGATCTCCAGCCATATAGATCTTATTGTTTATTTCATCACGAACTACTGCAATACAAGTCATGCAGAAACCCCTCCCAGTTATATACTTTCAAGTATACCATTCCCTGGAAGGGGCTGTCAAATAGGGTCAAAGATGTTTAATTATGCTGTCTTTGATCTTTTTCTGCGTATTTCTACTGCTGCATCCTGCACTGTTACTGCATTTTTGTCTGTGGTAGAAAATGCTGCGTTAATTTCATCTCTTGTAAGTTTGCCGTCATCCATAAATGCACGAGCCAACTTCTCAACAACAACTGCTACTGCGCTGAGTCCAGCAACTGTCATAGCCTTTGCTACTGAAATTCCTGCGATTGCACCTGCACCGATTACTGCTAATGCATTTGCTGCAAATACTGCAACAATACGCATTAGAATATTCCAAATATTTGTTATGCTATTCATTCGTCTTCTCCTTTCTTTGATCCTTTTGCACCAAAATACCCACCAATAATTCCAATAACACCACCAAGTGCTGTCTGAACTAGGGTCATTACATCAGATGATACTTCTACTGGTTCTCCTGTAGATACCGTTTCAATTCCTGCAACTACGTAATCGCCAACAATTGCTATAACAATTGCAACCATTACACCTGCAGCAAGGATATACATAATCTTTTCTTTCATTATTCCTCCTTGTTTCTAAATGGACTAGTTATAATCCATAGTGCTGTTGTTGCTACAATTCCATAGCCAACTATAGTTTTAGCACTACCATCTAACACAACCCAGGCAATAAACATTCCAAGAAGAGTCCATGCCTGATCTATCAGATCTTTTATTATATTTTTTATTACTCTTACCATCTTCTTCCTCCTCTTGAACCTGGTGAATTGCTACCTGAGCCTCCACCAGAACTTCCTCCACCACCTGTGCTACCACCTGTTGCGCCACCTGTTGCAACCGCTGCTGCATTAATTGCTGCTCCTGCTGCTACAACTGTGGCTACAACCATATCCGTTGCTTCTTCTCTTTCGCTTTCTGTCATATCAGCACCAATACTTCCAAGTGCTGCTAATGCTGCTCCTGGATCAGTAAGTGCTGCCTCTAATAATGCTCCTGGATCTTGAACTAGTTCTACATTTGCAGCAACTTCTGCAGTAATAACAAGTACTTCACCAGACTCAGATGTTCTAACTGCAACTGGTGTCTCTGGTGGAAGATCTGAATAAGATACTCCAGATGCTTTTACTTCTGCTGCTGAGATAGATTCTCCAGGCTTAAGGTCTTCAAGTAGTGCCTCAACAAGAACTTCTTTTTGTTCTTCAGTTAATTCTTTACCTTCTTTAGCATCTTCAAGAATCTTATCTAATTTTTCTTCTTCAGCCTTTGCTGCTTCCTCCTCAGCCTTAGCATTTTCTAATTCTTTTTCTTTTGCTTCAGCCTCTGCTTTAGCATCTTCTGCTGCTTGTTTAGCAGCCTCTTCTTCTGCTTTCTTTGCTTCTGCTTCAGCCTTTGCATCTTCTTCTGCTTGTATTGCTGCCTCTGCTTCTGCTTCTAGTCTTTCTGCTTCTGCTTTTTCTGCTTCTGCCTTGGCTTTAGCGGCTTCCTCTTCTGCCTTAATTCTTTCTTCTTCTGCCTTTTTTGCAGCCTCTTCAGCAGCAATTCTTTCAGCCTTTGCCTTTGCTGCAGCCTCTTCTGCTGCTATACGATCTGCTTCTGCCTTGGCTGCTGCTGCTTCTGCAGCGATTCTAGCCTGCTCTGCTTCGTACGCTTGCTGTGCAGCAATACGAGCATTCTCTGCTGCAATTGCTGCTAGTCGTGCCTGCTCTGCTGCTTGTCTTTCAGCCTCTTCGTTAGCAAGTGTTTGGCTAACTGTTGTATTTGCATATGAAACTTTATTATTCATAATACTTACTGCAGTTCCAACCTGTAATAAAAGTGAGTCTAGATCATCTTGAGCATCTTGCAGATTGTCTTCTGCTTCAATTAAATCTTCTTCTGCCGTTGTCAAGTCAGACTCAAGAATATCAAGTGCTCCCTGTGCAATATTAAGATTATTTCTTGCAGTTGCAAGTGCTTGAAGTTGTTGTGGTGTAGCAGTTGTTGTACTAAATTCTGATGCAGGAATAACTTCCCATCCAGAGCCTGTGTATCTCATTAAAGATACTGCTGCTCCTCCACCATTTTCGTAGTACCACATTTTAAATTGCTTTGATACACCAGCGGTAGTCATAACATCTGCAGTAGATCCTCCACCACCCTTATCAAACCAGTCATCAATAACTAATTCATTATCAAGGTATAGTCGTACTCCGTCATCTGCTGGTGCTGTAATATATTGTGTTCCCGTGGTTTGTGGAGTCCAGATACCTTCCCACTTTACCTGAAAATCTTCTGTAACTGTTGTTGTAGATACACTGCTGGCAGACACATTATCTATAGCGTAGTAGTCCCAGTTTGCTGGAATAAGGATTGTTGAAATTGTTTTTCCTGCAGGAGCAGTAAATGTTTCTGTATTAACATAGTTAGTGTATTCAGAACTAACATTATGCTGAAGTGTAAATGGCTCTGTTGTTCCATCGCTATAGGTAACTGTTCCTACTGAATCGCCATTTTTAGCAAACATCTGAAAACTTGCAGAAGTTGTATTTGCTGGTAGCGTTACTAAAGTATTTGCTGTAGCCCCATAAAAAGTTAATGATGGATCTTGCCCTGGCCCAGGGAATCCAATAGATCCAATATATACATTGCTATTGTTTGTTGTTGAAACTGGAGTTCCATTAACTGTAATTCCAATATTTGTATTTAAACGATTGTTATTAAATGTCTCAGTAGTTGTAGTTGTAGCACCATTAACTGTTGGACCACCACCACCCCACTGTTCATCAATACCATTTGTATCAGTACCAGTATAAGCAACTGTTCCACCCATTGTTGGGGATGCGTTGGTTCCAGGGTTTCTATAAATAGTAACCTCAAGTCCAGGTGTAGTGTTTGCACTTACTGTGGCAGTAGCACTATCTACAATTGTCTGTGTCAAACCAACAGTAGCAGTTTGAGAGTCTACGGCTATTTCTAGTACTGCAACATTTTCCTCAGCCTCAGTAACCAAAACGGTAGCAGAATCAACCTGAGCCATTGCCACAGTAGCACTATCTACTACTGTCTGAGCCTGTAATATTGAGTCCTGGGCCTGTGTGATAGTGGCTGTAATGGTCTCTGTAGGGCTTGTAATGGCTATTGCTTGGGTTTCTATGAGTGCCGTGGCACTTTCAGCCTGAGTTATAGCAGTCTGTGCTGCCTCAATAATGGCTGTTGGGGTTTGAATAACTACTGTAGATCCTGCTGAAATTGTGGCTGTGGCTGTGTCTGATGTTGATACCTGAGAGGTTACCTCGTCTAATGCGTGGGCAGAGTCAGCAGGGGCTATGATAAGCCACAAAACCACTAATAGTCCCACCAAACCACTCTTTAGTAGGAAAGATTTAATGTTGGGTCACACCCTTTCCAAGATGTTTGATAACCCTATTATATCATTTTATGGTACAAAAAAGGGAGCCTATCGCTAGACTCCCCTAATTGTTGGACTAGATTACTTCTTTAGAAGTGCAACCTTTGCCTTTGGATTCTTCTTGTTCCACTTTGTAGCAAGAGCGTTATACTGCTTTACAAAAGCAGCACGATCTGCGATAGCCTTAGCATCAGCAGCAGCCTTAGCAGCAGCAGCCTCAGCCTTGATAGCATCAAACATTGTCTGCATTGCTGTTACCTGTGCGATAAGAGCAGCGAGAGTTGCGTTTGTTGTGGATGATCCAGTTACAACGCTTGCTGTAGCAGATACTTCTACCTGTCCAGCAGTTGGAAGTGCTGTTCCACCAGTTGCAGTTACCTTGATAGCAACATCTGTTAGTGGCATGTAGACCTTGTATGTCTTTGTACCAGTAGCATCTGTTGTTACTGAGGTTGCAGTTAGTGTGTCACCTGCTGCACCAAATGCGTACGATGAAGTAATTCCACCAGTTGCAAGAAGGTTTGCGTGTGTCTTTGCAGAAAGGATAAGTCCCTTAGCATCTAGAGGTGTTACAGTAATTGTAGCAAGTTCCCCTGCTGCATATGTAGCCTTATCAAAATCAATCTTAACAGATGCTACAGTTCCTTCAACACGTGTAGATGCAGTGTTTGAAACTACTGCTCCAGTTGTTGTGGCTGTTGAGCCTGTTGATACCTTGATACCTGCTGTGCCTGTAGTGACTCCTGTAAGAGTACCCTTTGCTACACCGTCAACAATTGTAATCGGTGTGTATGCGTTGCTAACAACTGCTGCTGAATCAGAAACAACATATAGTGTTCCGTTTCCAACAGGGATTCCTGCTGCATCGTATGCAACTGCAACGACTGCTTCAGAGTTTGATCCTGCTGCAAGAACAGGCTTTACTGTTGTTGTAATAGCAGTGATATCTCCATAGAATGTTACCTTCTCAGTAGCAAGGACAACGCCTGATGCTGTTGTGATAGTAACAGTGCCAACTCCTGATGTGTTATCAGAGAAGATACCGATGTACTGACCGTTAGCAACTGTAAGTGCACGACCTTGTGCTGTGATAGTTGCATGGTTTGAACCAGTTCCGATGAGACCTGAACCTGAGACAATTGCTGTCAAAGATTCTGATGCTGATGCACCTGCTGCATTCTTCTGTGTAATAGCAATTACTGCTACTGCATCCGAAGCAGTTGCCTTTGGAGCAAATACCTCTGCGTCTGCTGTTGCAGAAATTGTTTCACCCTTATTAAGGATTGAAGTTGATGTTGCTGCAGAAGCCTTAAGGTCTGGAGCAGTAACAGTTACTGTCCATACAACTGCTGCAGAGTTAACTCCACCAGTTGAGCCTGTACCTAGAGAAGGCGTAAACTTATAAACATAGGTACCAGCGATGCTTGGAGCATCTACTGTAGCCTTGATCTTTGCAGTTACATATGTTGCTGTATTTGCTGTTGAAGCAATGTTAGCAGAATAGTTACCAGAGCCTAGGACAACTGCTGCACTAGATGTTTCCTGTACAGATAGAGTTGCAAGTGATGCAGACCCTACTGGAAGGCTAGTAACAGAAGAAGTCACAGTGACTGTATCTGATGTTGTTTGTGCCAAGAACGAAACAGTGATTACTGCTGTAGCAGATTCTCCAGTGAATACAGCATCTGCTGCTGTATCAATAGAAATCGTGTCTGCATTTACAGCAGCCTGTGACGGCAGGGCAGAAAGGGTTGCGAAGGACAAGGCTGCAGCGATGCCCAATGCGAGTTTCTTGAATGAATTCATCTTTCTCCTCGTTTGTTTTATTCCAGTCTTGTGACCAGAAAATTTATATTAGATTGAATTTGTCTAAGAAATCACGAACATCGTCCGTCATTTGCTTAGGTTCTAATTCTACCATAGATCTCTTCTTCTCCGCAAGTTGAGCGGAAGATGAGGACCAAGTATGTACTTCAATAACTGTATTAGTAGTCTTTGGGGTATGTGAGATAGCCCCGAATACTGCTCCAGCCAAAGCATCTGCCAAGTCTTTAGACTTCTTTCTAGGGTGATCTACACGATTACCCTTCATAATCTTTAACTCAGACATTTCTTCTAGCAAGATAGGAATCATAGGAATTGCTACACGCTCTTCATAGACCATCATTGCTAAATCTTCATAGTGTTTTTTTGCAACAGAAACAGTTTCAGTTCTGATTCCAACTGCCTGCAACTCATTCTGAATATCAAATGATTGCCAACGGTCAAAGGAAACCATGCCAAGATTAAAACCTTCTCTACGAAGATTAATAATCCAATTCTTTACATCAGATAGATTTACTGGTCCTTCTGCTCTTGGTTCCCACCACGCTACTGCATCTACAACAACCATTGGCGCTACCTGTTCGTAATCTTTAATTACCTGAATGTTCACCCATTTGTCAACATGTGCAATTGCTACTGCACACTTGTCATGCTTTTGTGCAAGGTCAGCGTGGATATAATAAACCTTGTCTGGGTCTGGCTTGAATGACTCATCAAACCTTCTAAACTGATCAAGCGGATTGCGAAGAGTCATAACCTTCTCTAGTTTAGTTCTATCCTTAAAGAATGCGTCAGAAGCATAGGTAGGCATGCATGCAAAACGCATCATGGCATCTGCTAAGTCTGTATAGAATGCAATCTTGAAGTCATCTATCTTACGGGTAGGGTTTACTTCCCATGTAGGTCTTTTAAATGCCAATACCCTTGGAATTTTGTATGAAAGAATTGTATCTTCATCCCATGATATTTCAAACCTATTACCTGGATCTTCATGTGGCAAGTCTTCATTCATAATAAATGTATGCTTACGCTCAACAGTTTCCTTTTCAGCAATAACTGCTTCGTATCTTTGTGAGATAAAGTCTCCTTGATAACGTGGGAATGAAAGCAAAACAACCTTGCCTAGATCAGGGAAACGAGAGTCTACGGTACCACGAAATGCCTTATAGATATTATCAGCAGTCTTACCCTGCTCATTTCCAGTTCCAACCTCAGATGCAAAACCAGAGATCTCATCAAGTACTGCCATAAACAAGTTCAAGCCCTCATGTGATTCACGCTCTGAGTGTCCAGAGTAAACAGTTACAGATTTATCAAAATCAATTGAGTCTGCTTTTGCATTGTACTTTCCAGCAAACCATGGGGATCTTTCAATCTTTGATTTAAAACCTTTAAAGAAAACGTTCTTTGCCTGTTGAGCGTTAATAGCAACGTTAATAATGTCAATAGCATCTCCTGCAGGCTTGCCATAATAAACAGCAGGGTCTTTAAGGCATAATAGTTTGTATACGGTATATGCACAGGCTACTGTTGAAACGAAGTCTTTTCCAGATCCCTTGCCAAGTTGCAGAATGATTTCATTCTTTGTGTATTTTTTAAAGTATGCTTCGCCCTCAGCCTGACCCATAATATCAACTAGGTCTTCCTTACGGTAAATCTGACTCATTGCTTCTACAATTTGATATTGGATATCTGAAAGTGGTGGCTGCCCAAGATATTCTGGAGACTCAACAAATGTTTTTGCGTCAACAGGCTTTTCAATAAAATGGTTCTCTTTAAGTACTTCAAGGAACTCATTGAACATCGTGGACAACTGTAATCACTTCTCCTTCTCTTGCAATTGCAGATAGGCGTTGCATAATAATGTCACGGACTTCAGGATGCTCAGATGCAATATCTCTAAGAATCCCAACAAGAACCTCTTGACGGCGTTCAATCTCAACCATCTCTTCTGCTAGTTCCTTGTTCTCAAGAAGACCAGCCTTCTGCAACATATCAATTCTTTTTGACTCAATGTCCATCACAAGTTTGATAGCAGCAGTCTTTGCGCTAAGATTGTTAGTCATAGATGCTTCGTCAATAACTTCATAGGATTTTGTAATAAGTTTGCTGTAGTGTGTATCGGCACCAACTAAAGCCTCTTTAGCACGAGCACGAATAGCAGCATTATCAGAAGCCATTGCTTTCCACTCATTAATCAGTGTGACTACACGAGTGCGTGGAATGTCTAACTCTTTAGAGATTACTGTTGGATCGTTGCCCTTTAAGTATTCACTAACAACAGTGTTTACTTGGTCAAGATGCTTAACTAAATCTTCTTCAGTTGTCATACTTTCCTTCTAGTCTATTGATCTCATCTTTAATATAGAAGATAGCCTTCTCAAGATCTTGAATGGTCTTTGATTCATCTTTAAGCCCTGCTCTCCATAGGTACTTGAAAGCATTACCGATATTAAAGTTACGGTGACGAGTAATTTCAATACACTCAACTCCAGATGGGTCAGTTGTATAGTGTGTTGGATGGTTAACTTGGTCAACCGTAATTGTTAGATTATCACTCATTGTCATCCTCTTCCCAATCAAATACTTCTGGCAAACCTCTTAGTGCTGTTACTACATAGGTAATTCCTACTGCACCAGCAATCCCTAGTCCAACTAATATCTTTTTTGTTTTACTCATCGTCTTGACTTCCTTAATCCAAATTTGGCTAGATAAACATAAATAGTCTCTACGCTTGCACCAGACTCTTTTGCAATCTCTTCTGGAGTTTTCTTGTCCATAAGGTATCTTTTACGAAGCCAAACCTCGTTAGCATATAACTTACTCACTTAAAAAACCCCATATCAAACTTCCACTTCATGACCTGTGGTCCAGCATAAATCATTTCATACATTCGTTCTTGGAACTCTTCAGTCAAGATTTCGTACATATCTGGAGATACATGCTGCAACTTATCTGTAATAGAGTATATCATTTCACCAGTATCGCTGTCAATGCCGTCCATCTCTAAGGCACCCATAAAGATCAGATGCTCAACAAGTGCTTGACCCTTTAGTTCTGATTCATTACTCATTTCCCACAGCCTTTCCCCAGTTTTTTAG
>Ga0247723_1000650_pt1 | contig 22845 bp, 36 predicted proteins | sample MSEWelMarce5H_FC_FD_189079 | JGI IMG/M metagenome (GOLD analysis project Ga0247723, IMG submission 189079) | Subsurface sediment microbial communities from gas well in West Virginia, United States - MSEEL Well Study Marcellus 5H_FC | ecosystem: Environmental > Terrestrial > Deep subsurface >... | reverse complement strand
CTCCATGACAGAGCGAGTGAACTTATTAGGTACACCCTTAGCTCTGCCACCGATCTTTTTGTGTCCAGGTTTAAATGACATGATGCAACTATTTTATACTACTTTTGTGATTCTTCAATTGAGAAATTAGCAATCGAGCCAAGTGGTACAATCTCAGTCTTGCCTTTAGCTGTCATTCGGATGACTTGTTCATCAGTATCCCAAGTCATTTTGAGATCTTTGATCTTGGTTGCACTGATGGTCTTATCCCCTGGGCATACGCCAGGCCAAATGAGTGCTTGGTGCATACAGACTGTTGTAACTTTAAGCTTCGCCATCTTTGAGTTCCTTTGCTTCTTTATTGATCTCGGCCAGTTTCGCAATGATCATGTTGATTTCGTAATCGAGACAGGCTTTGCGGTAAGATGCATCGCCTAGTTTCATAGCGTGTTCTGTGTAGTCGCGGTCGATTTCTTCTTTTGTGCGTGTACTCATAAAAATGGGTTGAAACTCCTATGTCTTTTTTGAAATTGTTTGGTTAGGTGAGAGATGAATTTTATATCATCGTTTACTAATAATTTCATGATACCGTTGCCGCGCCATTGTTTTTTCACAAAGACCCAGTGGAGGGTGGTTGGCGTGTAACAGGAGTAGCCCAAGATCACATCGTCATCATCACGCAAGCAGCAGATGGTTGTTATGCAGTTATGCACAAGATTATGCACAACCTTGGGATAGTTTGAATAGTAGGCTTCTTTGTCGATTTGTTTGAAGAGGTCATTGGACACGCGTAAAGTCTTAAGCCATGTGTCCATGATGAATGGGAGATCTGACTCTCTAGCAGGTCTAAGCATCATCAGATCGTTCATCGTTTAGCTACCCAAGCAAGGCACTTAGGACAAGTGACTCTGTTAACGGATACTGAAACATCATCGTCTTTGTAAACAACGATCTTATTTAGGCAAGGGATAAACGTCTTCATTTTTGATGAACCGAATGGTTTAAAGTGAATCATCATTATCCCTTCTCTGTAGACTGTGCAGAATGGAGTTTAGTTTCCAGATAACTTTCTGCACATGGTCTTTGTTTTTGCCGACTTCTTTGCCGATTTCCCTGTAAGAGTATCCATCAGAATAGAGAAGCCAGATTTTGAGTTCGACTTCGTTTCGTATGTCAAAGAGTTGTGGTAGCTGCTGAGCAGATAGATATTTCTCACGTACGTTGATGAAGTGATCATGGGATATTGAGCTGAATCTGAAAGAGTCCCAGCTATGCAAGAGTCCGTTGTCGTTCTCAATGTCTTGAAATCCATTTTCTTTTAGAATCTTATACCACTTTTGCTTTAGCTTTTTCACGAAGTTGCTCGATCACAAGATAGGAGGCTTCGTTTGCCATTTGTTTTTTAATTGCTCTGACGAACAGAGACAGAGGTGCTCGATGTTGTTGCTGGGGTAGATGCATGATGAGAGTTGAGATTGCGTGTCGAGAAGCATCATCACGGGGTAGGTTAAACCAGATTGTTGCTTTGTCAAACAGCATCTCCCAGCTTTCCGATGAACGTGGGAGTTGAGATGGATAGAAGTAGTAGAGCCATTTTTTAATAGACATGCAGTCAACATAGGGGACTCAATGTGAAAAATCAAGCTTGGTTACGTGACGCGGTGCTCGGTGTAATGGGATCATTATTAGTGTGGTTGGTAGGCCAGATGAGGGAGGATTTCAAATCTCTTGTGGTAGCTGTAAATCAATTGACAGTGAAGATGGAAGTATTGGCCAATCAGGTGTCGAGTGAATCGACCAATGTTAAGGATCATGAGTACAGGATCAGGGAGCTAGAGAATGATCGTAAGTCTAGATAAGTATCTTACAAGTAATGGGCGGCATCCAGAGGCTCTAGAGATCTGGACAGGTGAGTTTGAGAAAAATGCTCTTAAGACTATCGCACTAATCTCTGAGTTTGCAGATCTAGCCAAGTACAAGATCCCCGACATCACAAGTGGATGGCGCTATCCAAACTTAAATAAGAAAGTCGGAGGTGCATCTCAATCTAAGCACCTTTTTGCGCAAGCGATAGACGTGGCAGACGTTGATGGAGTGTTCAACAAGTGGCTATCGTCTAACGTGGGTCTGTTACGTGAGCGAGGTTGTGCGATTGAATCAAGGTTGGCCACACCAACATGGCTTCATCTTCAGACAGTGATCCCTAACTCGGGCAACATAATTTTCTCCCCCCGATAGACACACAAGCACTGATAAGGAGAAATTTAAAAATGGAACTACTAACAAAACTAGAAATGATTTTACCTGCACTGCTTGTGATCAACATTGTGTTGAGCGCGATTTCGAAAGCTATGGCTGTTTTGGGTAAGCAAGAGATCCCTGTATTGAGTCAAGCTGCTGTGATCTTGCAAAAGGTTATTGATTTCTTGAGCGCAAACAACAAGCACTAAGTATGAACACATTCGGACTGATCTTAGCGATTATCAAAGCAGTACCTGCATTGAAGGATCTCTTTGATCAGTTCGTTTCATGGTATGTGGATCACGAGATTCAATCCATGAAGAAAGAGTTATCCAATGCGATATATAAAGCAAGCCAAGGTGATCAACGCAATCTTGAGAAGTTCATTGGTTCACCTCGTGCAGGGCTTCCGAGTGGTGAGCATGGCAGTGTTATTGTGCCTAGCCTTCCAGGGGTGCCAGACTCCGACCCGAAGTGAAGTTAATGCGTTAGTGTGGCTCAACAATTTTCCAGTGCCACAGGATGCAGTCAACCATTGTGAGTATGGTTTCTATCGTAGACTCAATGATGGGAATTTAGAGTTCTTTTCAATTTGCAATCCGAACATGCCAAAGATGGTATCAATGAAGGATTCTGAGTATCAGGCATTGCTTGACCAGTATATCAAGAAAAAATGAACGAACGTGAACAAGCTATTGATGCAGGAGCATTGGCACTAAAGGATCTGCTTGCGACACTTGAGATGCTCAGTGAGGTTCAAGGTAATAAGAATAAATTAGAGCTGATTGAGATTGTGATCGACAGGTTTCAAGAGTTTCAGATGTTGTGTGATGAGTATCATTTTACATTAGCAGTTGGAGTGGACAGTAAAGCAGAAGCAGAAGCATAAAAAAGTCGGGGGGCTTTGAATGGCAAAAAAAGATAATTATCTGTGGATCACAGATTATCATTCTCCATATGGACACAAAAGAGCTTTAGAATTTTGTGTGTCTCTTCAAGATGAGTTCGACATACCACCTGAGAATATTTATTGCGCTGGTGATTTTGAAGACGCTTACATGTTCAACAATTATTTCAAATCACCAGACAGAAAGCACACCTCGCTTCAAGAGATAGATGCGGTCAGAGAGGAGATAAAAGAATGGGGCAGAGCCTTTCCCCTGCTTCATATGTGCACAAGCAACCATGGGTCTAGGCTGTACAAGCGCGCATTAGAGGCTGAGCTTCCCTCGGTTGTGTTGAAAGGTATGCAAGAAATTTTTGCCTATCCGAAAAAATGGACTCTTAAAGAAGAATACATTGTGTGTGCAACAAAACAGGAGTTTCTTTTAACTCATGGAGAGGGATTCTCAGGCGTGAAAGGTCATATTGATGCTGCTCTTTCAAACGGGATCAGCACAGCAATTGGTCACTTGCATAGCTTCGCTGGTGTGTCTCACATTAGAACCAAACACCAAGACCTTTGGGCCATGAATGGAGGTTGTTTGATAGATCAGGATTCATTCGCTTTCGAGTACGCCAAGCACTCTAAGTTCAAAGCCACTATCGGATCAGGAGTTATTCTTGATGGTGGGCGTTGGCCAATTTTTGTGCCTTTGATTTAATCCTTCTTTCACGCGCTTGCTCGTTATTACAAGTCCTACATTCTGTTCTATTTCTACTTCCTTTAACCATGTAAGTAGTTTTTTCTGTCAGCTCGTGGCCATGTTTACAAAATTTTGTTCTATGAAAATGTCTGTTCTTTTTTACTTTATCGACCATGTTGTCTTTAAACGTACCAAGAAACAGGTGGTCAGGATTGACGCAACATTTTACATCACACTTGTGACACACAAGTAATGGGCTTGGGATGTCTCCTTTATAAATCATCCAAGATGCTCTATGTGCTCTAACTGTTTTATTTTTTATTTTAAAATGTCCATAGCCAGAGTAATGGCAAGCATCAGACCAAAGCCAGCAGCCGGACATAGGCTCAGGAATATATTTAGACTCGAATCGCTCTTTCAATGACTTAGGTTTTTGGCCTTTTTTCATAATAGGTTAGTATCAACTTTCGGGGGATCACATCAATGAAAATTACAAAAAGACACATAGGGAAAATCGTTGAGTGTACGTTTGACGATCATGCGATGAACAGTCCGTTGATTGAGTGTACTGTGTGGGGTCAGGTTGTGTACGTTGATGATAAGTGTCTCGTGGTCAGATCGTGGCGATGCAATGGCATGGCTGATGGAGATTCCAACCACGAGAATTTCACTGTTTTAAAGGTTGCTGTTAAGGAGTTTCGGGTTCTGAAGTGAACAACACAGATCCTTTGTGATGGCAGATGGTCACAATGTAATCAGCTCCATCGTCTTCACATTTTAAAAACAAACGAACACCAGGCTCAAATCTGGGCCTAAATGAGCACGCTTCGTTGTGATCAATGACCTTGCTAACCCTTAGTTTGTTGTGATTTGTGACCTCAACTGAGATACATTCTGTTTCGACATAATCGTCTTCACCTGTGAAGACTTCAACCCTATTTATGTGAAAGTGTTCATTATTTCCTATTTTTAGTGGTTTTGTGTTTGACATGGTGTATCAAATAACGTCCCGAGTCAAACGTGTCAACAGTAAAATCTCGACCAGCCGATTGTTCAACAAATTTAACAACTTATAGTGCTGGCTGGTCGAATGGTCGAAATGGTCGAGTTTTCCTACGCGTGGGTCGCGCAATACACACGTACACACGCATATTCTGTGTGTGTATATCTCATTTTTTTTTTGGTTAAGTTGTAAATCTCGACCAGTTCGACCAGCCATAACGGATTTATACATAAATTCAAATACTTAATGGCTGGTCGAGATTTTTAGGTAAAATCTAGCAGTTTTGACACGATTGGAGGCACTTTAAACATAGTTGTATGCTCCATTTTCTTAGCTTCAACACCCTTCATTCTTCTAAGAGCCTTAGCTAAAATTCTTCTCTGCCTTGTGTCTGGGTTCTTAATCCCAATAGCCAAAGCACAATCAGTCGCTGTCTTGTAATGCCAGAGCCTGTGGGCAGCGTCCCAGTGAAAATTGGTATGAACCATCTCATCAATAGGATCAACAGCCTCAAACTGCTTATTACTTGCATTGAGCATATCTAATTCATCAGGAGACAGTATATAAGACTCGCCACGCTTCCAAAGGTCGTGAACCTGTGCCCAAACCTGCTGCATATCGATTGTGTGCTTATAATCGATTGAATCGCACTCAATCGTCCAAAAACGCCTATTGCCTGTTGTATCGTTTAGAAACTCTTTCTCGTTCACTGACCCAAAGAATATCGTGCGACGAGCAAACTCAGACTCTTTCTCTGCGTAGGCTGTACGCATTACATCCCGATCCTTAGTGATAAACGCCTTAAGCTGAGCAATGTCTGATTTCTTGAAAGTGGCATCTAACTCACCTAACTCAACTAACCAGTTAGATATTGCCTGTTTCACAGAATCCCGATCATCAGGCTTTAAAATCAATCCATCTCGAATAACATTAAGCTCGGGGGGTGCAAGCTTCTTAAACCAGTGGGTTTTGCCAGCGTTCTGAAGACCCTGAAACACAAGAACGCCATGCGCTGAGATCCCGTTGGGGGCGTATGCAGCAACAATAGCAGACACAAGCCACCTACGGATCAAAATATCACGCAAAGCAGTGTCCTGTGCTCTGACTGTTGCGTAGAAGTCAGTAAGCCTATCCACCCCATCCCAAGGCTTTGAGTTGATCCAATTCACAACTGGGTTGTGGGGGTTGCGATCCCCCAAGTAACAAAGAAAGCTTTTGATGTTGTCTTTAGGTAGCAACTCAATTGATGCAAAAGACTGAACACGAGCCAAAGCTGCGTTTGCTCTGTTATCTAAACTAAAGCTTTCACCTGGGATGAGAACCTCTTCAGTCTTATTGATCACGTTGTAGCGAACAACAACCTTATACCGATTGAGCATCTCTTGCATGTTCTCAATAGTTGAGAGCCTCTTGCCTGTCTCATCCTCATTAGGATAAGGGCCAACAACCTCACCTTCAACGTCAGCTAGCATACCACCTGCATCGTTGAAGTCTTTGAACCCACTCGGTGGGAGGATGATCTCACCGCCAACACTTTCAGCAGCCTGACGAGCTTTCTTCTCACCCACTCCTGATTCATCTCGATCAGCAGCGAAGGTGATTTTCAAGTCCTTATCCTTAGCCCTCAAAGCTGCTGCCACGGGTGGGAGACTGCCAGCATCAAACGCCACAACCACACACTTGCCAGTTGATTTGTGCAACGAGTACCCTGTTGCGTAGCCTTCACAAATGATGATTTCTTTGGTCAGCTCACCAATAGCAAAAAAGTTCCCTCGTTTCTTACCACCTGTAAAAAACCGCTTCTCCCCATCTGGGTTGATAGTCTGATAACTCCAAAACTTCCCTTCAACATCGTACATTGGGACGATCAGTAGATCACCGCTCACGCGGCACTTTGGATCGACTTCGATTTTCTTACGCTCAGTGTATGGGGTGGATGCAGCCCATGAGTAGGTTTTGAATTGCTTGTAAGCTTTGTCAGCGACTGCTTTGTACTCTTTCTCTCGCTCTGCTCGATCAAGTTCGATCTGACGATTCATCTCATTGGTGATGAGTTCTGACTCGTGTTTAGGTAGGCGACTAGCTGTGCTCCATTTTATTTTCTCGCCTGTTTTCCAGTTTCCAAAAGAAGCTGACACCACAATCTTGCTGCCACGAGCGCGTGGAAATTCAAACTGTTTAGCCCACACCCAAAACTCTTTTTCTTTACCAAACCTTACGAATTTTCCATCCAAATTAAGACCTTGGGGCGCGTGGCCGAGACTAAGTAACCAATTTTTTAACTCATCCATTTTTCGTATTGACTCCCTTAACTGTCACCTCTAAACCCGTTGACTAAAGCAAGTCAAATTCTCTTAACATAAAAAAGGTAGCTGAATGAAAGTCTCAAACACATCAGAAATCAACTCAACATATCTGAAAATTCTCGTATTCGCTCAGAGCGGCAAGGGCAAGACATCCTTAGCCAAGACTGTCACAAATCCTAAGGATATTCTAGTCATCTCGGCTGAAAGTGGGCTTTTAAGTTTGGCAGGTAGCGGCATCGACTATATAGACATCACCAAAGATGAGAAGGATCTGCCCCTATCACCAGAGGAGCGCATCAAAAAACTTAAAGCAATTTACGATTATCTTGCTTTGGGCACTACCTATAAGTGGGTGATGCTTGACTCGTTGACTGAAGTCTCGCAAGTGGTCGTTACAGCTCTTCAAAAAGAGTTCCCTGATCGCAAGGACTCACTCGTGTTGTGGGGGGAAAATTCAAAGCGTATGCGTGCCATCGTTAAAAACTTCAGAGATCTCCCTAAGTACAACGTGATCATGACAGCTCTCGTTGATATAGATAAAGATGAGAACAACGTGAGACACACTCTGCCCGATGTAGCAGGTAGCCTTAAGAAGGATCTGCCAGCGTTCTTTGACGAGGTGTTTTTTCTCAACGTCGATGACGATGGGAAGCGTGAGTTCTACACTCGTGCATCAAAGACTATGCCCTGCAAAGATAGATCGGGCAAATTAGACCCAGTGGAACCTGCATCCTTAGACGGGGTGCTTAAGAAAATCAAAGGAGATAAGAAAGTATGAGTTTAGATTTCACAGACGACCAAGAATCAGGGTTGCTTGCGCCTGGCAAGTACACAGTCACTGTTGCCAATGCGGAGATTAAAACCTCTAAAGCTGGCAATGAGTATCTCAAAGTAGAATTTGACATCGATGCTGGTGGCAAGATCTGGGAGAACTTTGTGTTAAATAACAAAGTTGGCCGAGGTAAGCTTAAGCAGTTCTTAGTCAAATCAGGTGGCCCTCTTGCACTTAAAGATGTGAATGAGCTTTGCGGCCTTTCATGCGTTGCCAACATTGGTATCCAAAAGGATGAATCCTTTGGTGATAAGAACCAGATTAAAAGTTATGTAGGCGCAGCAGTTGACAAGTCCAGTAGTCCTTTCTAGTGAACAAAACACAATGCTTAATCAGCTTTGGAGTGCTCTTAGCACTTCCAAGGTTGCATTAGGTGTTGCTCCCACTGGGAGTGGTAAGACTGAGATAATGCGTGAGTTCATAAAAAGAGCAAGCGTCAATACCTTAGTCTTGTGTGGACGTAAAGAACTAGCAGGTCAGTTAGCAAGGCGACTGAACGCTGATGGTGTTTACTCTGCATCACTTGGTGTAAAGAATTGGGGCGCAGTGACAGTCGGCACTGTGGGCACTATATCACGTTTATCTCAACTCCCCCCCGTGACACTCGTGGTTATAGATGAAGCCCATAATCTGATTGATGACGAAAATTCTTTATACCAGAAAGCACTAAGCCTTTGCCCCAACGCAAAGGTGTTAGGCTTTACGGCCACTCCTTTTGGTATTTATGGCCCTGATAGATTTTGGCCAAAGATCGATGCTCGGATCACTCTTGAGCAGTTGTGGCGAACTGGCTGGATTGTTAATCCTGTGATGCAAGCATCAAGAGAGCAGTTCAATTTGGAGAATGTAACCATCCGCGCTGGGGAATACGCGCTAGATGAATTGGAGAAACTTACCTGTGATGAGATTAAAGTTAAGAAGCAAGTGGCAGATGCTTTGCCAAGACTTGAGGGACGCAAAAAAGTGGTATGGGCTTGCACGAGCATCAAACATGCCGAGATGGTTGTCTCTCAACTCAGCAGTGGAGTGTGTGTACATTCAAAACAGACTAAAGAGCTACGTAATGAATCCCTTCGTTCGTTTGAACATGGAGGGATTCGTCACTTGGTATTTGTTACAGTTGTGTCAGAAGGGTACGATTACCCCCCAATCGATGCAGTTGTATTTATGCGGCCGACAAGATCAGCTCGTCTTTACGTCCAAACAGTGGGCCGAGGCTTAAGGAAATCGCCTGACAAAGAAGACTGCTTAGTGCTTGATTATGGCCGAGTGGTTGAGACTCTAGGCCCAATCAACAGAGTGCGTGTACTTGAGAAACGACCAGCAGGAGCAGGTGAGACAAACGAGGTTAGCCTGTGGCTGTGTGAGGAGTGTTATGGCTACAACGAGCTGCTTACAGTTGAGTGCGTTCACTGTGGGGCTGAGAAGCCAATCAGAGAGGCAACTAAGAACCTGACAAGTAAAGCTGCCAGTGGATCAATCATTGGTGTAGGTGATGCAACACGAGAGAAGGTCACTAAGACTACTGTGAGTCGATACCTATCTAAGAAGGGCACTAAGTGTATCAAGATTGTGTATGAGACAAAGCACATCTTTAGAACACAGTATTTTTACAAATTCGTCATGGGGTGGAATTTTAAATCATTCGCATCTGACTTCGATGAGTTCCCTTCTGGGATGAGCTTTGATGAATTGTATCAATGGATAGTGGAACCAATAACAATAAACGGCCCTGAGTGGCTAGAATGGGTGCAAGATGGGAAATACACCAAAGTCGTCAAAGTCGGAAAAGGCGATTGAGCATGAGATCCTTAACTATCTAAACAGAATCGAAGGATGCTTTGCTTGGAAGGTAAACACCACAGGTATTTTTGATGGTGTGGTGTATCGCAAAGCGGCTAGTCCGTTCATCTTTGCAGGAGTAAGCGACATTATCGGAGTGTTCAAGGGAACCATCATTGCATTTGAGGTTAAGACCGAAACAGGTAAAACCTCAAAGCCACAAGAGGTGTTTATCTCCAAGATTCAGCGATGTGGCGGTGTGTCTGGTGTAGTTCGATCAGTTCAGGACGTTCGAAGAGTTCTTCTAGCGGTCGGACTGCTGACCGAGGGATTGAATGACGGCGTTTCCATTGTGCAATAGTCCAGCGTCCAGAGTAGCCTAAGTAATTTGAGAGCTGAGTGTAAGAGATGTTTTTTTGTTTAATAAATTTAAATACAGTCTGAGGAGACATAATGGGTGATCTATTTGAAGACCAATGGGTTGTCAACAGAGCAAAAAGAATTGGAGGCAGTGAAATCGCAGTTGTGATGGGTATTAGTCCATACAAGAAACGAGTTGAGCTGTGGCAAGAAAAGACTGGGTTGATTAAGCCTAAAGACATCTCGATGATGCCGCACGTAAGACGTGGCATCGAAGCTGAGCCTATAGCGCGTGAGTTGATTGAGAAGAAATTTAGAGTAAAATACACCACCCCACAAATCCAGCACCCACGCTTTCCGTTCGGTGTTTCTCTCGATGGACTGTGCAATCACCACGTACTTGAGATTAAGACGATGGGTGAGAAGAAACATCTTGATGTTAAAAATAAAATAGTCCCAGATTATTACATGGTGCAAGTGCAGTGGGGGATGATGCTTGCTGGCAAACGACTAGGGTTATTCGCCTCGTATCGGCCAGAAGACGAGACTCTCTACACCACATGGATCTTTGAGGATAAGAAATTGCAGCGTGCTATGTGTGCAGAAGCATTGCACTTTTGGCGTAGGGTTGAACAACGAAAAAAGCCTGTTGACTTGGTGGCTAGGTTTATATAAGCTTATATAATGAGCACAATCAAACAAAAGCTAATCTCAGCCCTAACAATAAGAGCAAAGTATGCTGACTATCTCGACGAGCTTATAAAAGATGTTGAGTCTGATTGTTTCTCAGACAAAGAGATGGAAGACATACTGGTAAAACTAGACTTCGATTTTGAAAGAGAGGCGGCATAACATGGTCACAAAAGAACAACTCAAAACCCTAAACGAAATCAAAAAACAGATCAAAGCTCTTGAAGAGCAAAAAGACGAGATCACAGAGCTGTGTAAGAAAGCAGTGCAAGCCAACAAAGGCGAGCCTTTGCAGATCGATGGATATACTGTGACCGTCAAAGTTGGCCAACAGACTCGTGTGGCTGGCAATGACAAGTTCAAACAGATCTTAGGTGAGGCTGAATATCAAAAGATGTTTGAAGTAGGTCTAATCAACGTGATCCCAACAGCAACTTTGAAGGTGGAACATGAGTAAAGCAACACAGGATCAGCTCCTTAAAGCTGCGAAAATGATGTATGAGCACATTAAAAACCCAAACGATTACTCAACAGAGTATATCATCAGTCTTGCGCAAGCGTTGAGCCAAGCTCAGATCGCTTTTGCGATGGTGGAACAAGATGAAGACTAAACGCATAATCTTGGCGATCACAGCCAAGGAGCACAAAAAATTCAAACAAATGGCTGAGAAGTCTGGTGTATCAATGAGTGAACTAATTAGAAGGATGATCAAAGATGCTTGTAATTAAAATCATCGCAGGGATTTTCATTGTTAGTCATGTCAAAAGCAAGATCGGCATTGTTTCGGCTCTGCTGCTTGTGTGGGCCATTGGGTGATTTATGAAAAATGATCATTTCAAACTTTACCACACCGATAGAGCAATGCGGCCTAGTGAGGATAACTGGTTCAGGATTGAGTCTAGCTACAAACCAACTCCGAAGGATATTGAAATGGCTCAGATTCAGCTAGGTTTTAATCCACTTGGGTATGGCGGTCCTTATTGTATTGATATTCGAGTCGAAGGAGTTAAGTTTGTGACCACTTGGAAATGCGCGGGTTCTTGTGATTAGGTGCAATTGCAATAGAGTTAACTGCGAATCGTGTGGTTCTAAACTAAAAGTTAATTGCGAACCTATAGACTGGAATAAAGACGTTTACGATTCAAACGGCCATTTACTTTACAAGAGAGTAATGTCACGTACTGAAATTCACTATGATTTAGGATTCGTAAGCGGCGTTCTTCAGACACTTGTATTAGGTGGCAAACTTACAGACAACGAGAAAAACGGCTGTGAGCAAGCTATAAATAAAATACAGAATGTTCTTAAAGCTGTGAGTTCTTATTTATGAGTGATGATATTGAGAACACAATACGTCGAGTTCTTGAGTGGTGTGACAATGAAGACGCGAATACTTCCAACATGAGAGAAGTCGCAGAGTTTGCCCTCCAAGCAGCCATGAACGCCAAGATGCCTGATGATAGATTTGTAGACATAGCTAGAGATTTAGAATCGGAGATTTTAGACCTCCGCAATCAACTCGCAAAGAATGAGGCACTCGTTAAGATGATGGCTGAGGCGTTGGAGTTAGGCGATACGCTAGTTGAACTCTACCAATTAGATTGCGGTGATAACTCTTGCTACTTTAAAGCCCGTGGCAAAGGCGGCATGAGAACAAATGGAGGATGTCGATGTGGTCGCAATCAACAAAGATGGGTTGAGAATTTAGCTAAGAATATGCTTTGGAAATCCCGTGAAGCTCTCGACGCATACCGAAATCAAAAAGGAGAATAGAAAATGGTAACAGGAGATAATAATCCATACACAATTCAATACACAACTAGTACCGACTCAGATGCTATAGCTTCTAAGTTGATCCAAGCCATTGTTGATTTAGCTAAAAATAAAGTTGATGTTGGCGCTCATGCCTCTTTAACATATGAATCGTCAAAGTATTTTAGAAAACTTCTTAGAGATTATTTATTTGAACCATCAGATATAAGATCGGTGTCCAAATGACCCAAACAATCCTCTACCACAAACACCAAGAAGGCGATGAGGTTGTTATCACAGTGCCTCAAGATGCAGACATGCCGACTATGATAGATGCGTTTCGTCGGTTTCTATTAGCTATCTCGTTTAGTCCTCAGACTGTGAATGAGTATTTGGGGGATGAGTAGCTATTCAAAATAAGCCTGTTTTAATTTAAATTCACAGACTTAATCTATTCATTTACAACTACAATTTACAACCAAACTTAAGAGCAGCTTTGGTGAAATTCCCCCATGGTTTAGGACGCATCTTCTCTTTCCAGTCTGGGCCTCTCAACGTTCCAAAGTAGCGACCATATCTAAGTTGCCATGATTCGTCAGGATATAACTTGTCTAGTTTTGCCAGAATTAAGGTTAAACACTGTTCTTGTTTCTCTCCGTTAAAGATGTCAGCCATTGAGTTGTATGGACAGCCGTATACTTGTTTATCAGTCAAGCTAGTTTGGTATCTTCCAATTGAAAGCGTCCCGTCACTCTCCTCATAGATCAGCTTATCGTTGCCACCGCTCTCTGCCTGTCTAAGAGCTTGTCTGAATACTTTAGGGCATGGAAAATCTTTGACGCTTGGCTTTCTTGCGCTCATGGCCATAAGAAGTACAATAGATGCAATGGCCAAATGGGTGATCATTTTTTTGATTAGCGTCATAGTGTATAAGAATCTAACCCATGCAATCGAACTTGAAAAGCTTGAGATGCGCTTGGCGTGGGAAGAGTCTAAGAAATGCGTCATCCCACCACCTCCCCCACCATGCCCTATTTGCCTTCCGAAAGTTGTTGAGCTACCTTGTACATTTGAGTGCCCAGAGCAAGAACGCTGTGCCACCTACTGGGAGTTGTGCGTTGAATGACAAATGGCAAAGACTTAAGGCGTATGCGCTTTCTAGAGGCTCAAGCAAAGAGACTTCAGAAGACTTTGCTTCACAATGTATCGAGCTATTTATATCGGGCAAACGAAACAGCAAGACATCATACAAGTACCTCTATGCAGACTTCATTCGCCAAGAAGTGCGTGAGCTACGCACGCCAGACCCTACAGAAATACCAACAATTGAGCAACCAACACGACTCCCAAGAGGACTAACAACTCAAGAGCGTGTGTGTATTGTTCTTTCATACAGTTGGGGCTTTACTTACAAAGAAATCGCCCATTGTCTAGGGATTTCAGAGAGTCGAGTCTCTAAAATCCTTGCGCGTTCATTTGAACAGTGATCGTAGTTGAACCACCACCAGAGCGTGTGTAGACCGCTCTGATCCATCGATACTTCATGTTAGCAATCTCAATGGGGTTAGCAGCCACACCTGATGCAACAGAAATGGACGCGTTCAAAATGTCAGTCCAATTAGTAGGAGTGAAAGCAAGAGCATTGGAGGTGCAGACATCGTTTGACATCTGGATCTTCACAGTCCCAGCAGCAGTCACATCACCTGTGAACACTTGAAACGAAGCTTGATAGAGTTGGTTTGCATCAATAGCTGATCCTGTTACGTTGCCAGTGTCAGAACCAGATAAGACGACGATGTTTGTTACTCTCATGATTTTTTCTCCTTAGTTTTACTCTACCAAATATTTTAAGAGTGAGGGATCTGCCTTGATTTCTTTTTTTAACACAGCGAGGATTTCTCTGATATTCCCAATAGACACTTGGGATTTCTTTCCCTCTTTCGAAGCCACTTTACTAGCTAAGAGGTTTAGAAGCTTACGCATCTTTTCTCTCGATAGCTTTCTTCAACACTTCAACCGCTTGTTGAGCTTGAATGTGGGCTTGCAAAGGTGCGTTTGCTAACGCTGCAAGTTGTTTTAAAATTTCTAAAGCTTGAATTTCGGTCATACTAAATCTCCTATGGTTACTGTGCCTGATTCATTCTTGACATATTGGTAAGGAGGCGTCAAAGGCACATAAGAATTATCAAGCTTCCATAAAAGCGTCTGACCTTCAGCGTGGCGATCCATAGCGTCTGCTCCGCTTGTTCCCATCTCATCAAAGAAAGCCTGACACTCAGCTTGTGTTTTATTAACAAGACCTGCTGCTGTACGTTTCTTCCAAGCTAATTCAAATTGAATTTTAAGTTGTTGCTTCAGCATATCGTAGACTTGTTTAGCTGAAATCTTGGCTCTTTGAGCTTCCGATAGTTGTGTTGGTGATGCCATTATACTCATAAATTCTCCTATGCCAATAATCCGTAAACTCGAAGTGCTGCGACAACCTGCTGTAGTGTGTACCCATCAAACGTATCATCACTCTTGATGTTTGATCCAGCGCCGGGACTCGCTAATGTAGCTGAACCAACAGATGTATCTTGTTGTGCTGACCAATCTAGAACTACTGTAGTTCCAGTGCCATCTCTTAATGTTCTGTCGAACCATGAAACAGCAGTAAATCCTGCAACTGACAACAGACAGTTCTGCCAGTCAACATGGGTACCACCTGAGTAGCTTAGAATGTGATAATCCCAATCCACACTGGCCGAGTTTGTGTTGTCGTAGAGGACTCTTAGACCCCAGTCCAAAGTTACATTAAGGCCTGTGTTTAAAAGCTGAAGATTAGTAAAATCTCCTACAACACCATAATATGCATTGGCAATTTTTACACCACCACCTGCACTAGTAGACCAATCTAGCAATGGAATAGAATTAGAAATACCGATATTCGGTAGAGTATAATTTCCAAAATCTACCGATGGATAGCTGCCACCGAAATCTAAAAGCTGACGATAGGTAACACTCCACTCCATCGCCTTAGTTCCGCTTCCATCTTTGAGTGTTTGGTATTGCCAATCAACTATGGCGTGATTTCCAGTTGTGTCTATGAGTTGGCGATTAAAAAGAAACATCGCATAGCCACCCCAATTATCGCTCATGACACCTGTCTGCCAATTAAAGATAGGGATGTTAGATGAGTATAATGTCCAGTTGTTGTAATCAACCGAGATACCGCCGCCCGACTCTCGAATAACACCTGCACCATAGTCTACCGAAACAGTAGTTCCATCAGGATAGAAACTTTGTCTATTTATCCAATCCAATGAGAGAGTTGTTGGATCTGAGAGAAGCTCACCGCTTGCCCAGTTTAAAGTCTTATTCCCAGTACTATCGTACAAAGCCCGTAGATCAGGACTAAGACTATTTACGTTTGCATTATCTACAAGTTTGAAAAGTCCAAGATTAAGGTTAGCTGTTGCGCCTACATAAGGCACAAAACCGCTAGTATCACCCCCACTGCTCAACGGTGCATATCTAATATAGATGGTCATTAGATTTCTTTCCCATTGATGTAGGCATCAAGAGTGCCTGATCCACTTGTGGCTGTGTACTTGCATCTAATGTATGGAGCTGTGAGCTGAATCAAATCAATATAGATCTGGTTTGCAGATCCACTGGCCACAGCAGCAGGTGTTGTGGGTAGAGTTAGATCAATCCAGAACCCTGAACCAGTGTGTGGATCATAATCCATCGAGATCTGAACACCAAACGTGCCTGTTGGGGTGCCAGTGAAATTGAGCTGAATACCGATATTATCTAAAAACTCAATATCAACAGCAGAAGACGTTAGATTGCCTGTCATGTCACCTGAGTTGATCACCTTGGCTTTTTTTAAAACTTTTTTCATGTCTTTTCCTTGTTCATTTGTCTAGCTTGTTGTGGGGTTGCGTAGTGACCTGCTAACTTGCTCAGTGACTTACCACCACCCTTAAGGGCTTGTGATTGCATCTGCTGTTGTTTTTGGTCTTGAGCTTGCTCTACTTGCCCCATGGCAGCCTGTGTCGCTTGGATACTCTCAGGGGTAAGAGATGAACTAAGAGGTGAGCCTAAGAACACAGACAGCATAATCTGTGTATCGTAGCTTAGCTTAGGTGACTTCAAAACCTCATCCATAACCTTCTGACGTAAGCGAGAGTAATAAGCAGGGTACATCGCTTGGAGGTGCTCAACATCCTTCTGGGTGAGGGTGTTCTTTTTAATCCTATCCATCACAACCAAAGGCTGTTCTGCAATCTCAAGAGCTGACTTGTACTCTTGCTCCTTCACTGGATCTTTGGGTATCTCACCATCAAATGGCAGTCCTGCTTCTTTGCCAGGTCTGATTGATGCCAAGTACCCAAAGGCTTGAGTCATGGCATTACCATTGGCCATATCTTCATCAGGAGCAACCTCGTTTAGCTCATCCTTGCGATCAATAAGAGGTGATTGATCGTATTGGAGTCTTTCGACAACTTTATCAAGCTTGTCGATCTTCTTCTGATCAGGGTGCATCTTTGTTGGCAATACATCCCCTGTTGCGTTGATCAGTGCCTTCACACTCTTTGATGCGAGTGCCTCACCCTTCATCACATTCGACACCATATCAACCATCTTTAAGAAAGCAGGAGTTGACACCTTGCCACCTGAGCCAAGATACTTAAGCAGTGCTAATCTCACCGCATCAGGCACATCTCGTGACATGTAATTGCCAAGAGTGGCAACAGCCACGCCGATAGTGCCACTACCTGACATGATCCCCGAGATAACCCCTGCTATGTTTGAAGGCAGATCACCAAGTAACGCATCAACAGTCTTTGCTGTACCTGATGGGTTCATCTTCTCAGGTATCGCACTCCACATCTGATTAGCCAGTGCAAGACGCTCCTCCATCTCAGGAGTCAGCACCATCTTGCGCCACTCAGGCGGTTGAGCATCGAGGTTACGATAAAGATTCTTGATACTGAGCCGCTCACCAGCCTCACCCATTGGATTGATCGCTGATTCAAGCAGTCTTTGTTGCTCAAACTTTTGTAGCTTTGAGAATGTCTCAGGAGCATACTTCTGAAGATCAACTAAGAACGCTGAATCCTTCTGAGCTGCAAGAGACAGGTTAGAGATAAGCTTCTCTTTAGTCACAGATGTGTCAGAGGCAAGCTTCTCAAAAAACTCACTAGGAGAGTTGAACTTTCCTACTTTCACAGCCTTGTTCAAACGCTCAAGAGTGGCCATCGTATCATCAATGGCCACGTTGATGGGCTTCTCTAGTTGTTCTTTCAGCCCTGCAATCACTTTGTCAGCATTAGCTTTGAGCGTGCTTGCACGTAACTCAGGAGTCATGTCAGCAATGGCTTGGTTGAGTTTGGCAACATCAAGCACACCATCTTTAGTGGCTCGCTCAGCTAACCTATCAAGATGTGCCTGACGTACAAGCTCAGATGTCTCTGGTAGATTCTGTTTTAATAACTGAATCAACTCTGCATCGTCAGCATTAGTGAGTCTACGCAACACATCTTCAGATTTCATGCCTTTGAGTGCAGCATAGAACGACTTAGGCCCCGAATACTTGCCTACATGAAGCCTGTCATTAAGAGCTTCAATCAGATCCATCTTCTGAGCGTAGTCAGTGCGCAAGCCTTGAATGTAGTTCACAGCTTCAGCACCCATCTCAGGGTTACTCTCAGCAAACTTAGTCACAACCATATCAGATTCAGCATCACGAAGCACACGCTTGAGTTGCTTAGCTGTTTGGTACTCAGGTGTACCGAACGGGTAATCATTCAAACGTGTCTGAGCTTTACGCAGACTCTCGATGTTCTTAAAGTTATCAACATCGTTAAGAAGCTGTTTAGCCAAACGATACTGCGCAGAACTAGCAGCCTCATCAAGCTGCTCTGACATGATGTACTTCTCGATATTGGCCTTCACATCAGTCTTGTTGATACCACTCAGAGGCTTAGTCTTAAACTTGCCACTGATGTGCTCAAATCCATCGACAGTCTGAGCCAAACTCTTCTCTAGCTCATCAGCAGCCTTAGCTGACATTGCACGACCGCGTGCTTCATTGGAAAGATTAGCTAGATTCTTGATCTGCTCAGGTGTGCGCTCAATGGCCTGTGCTGCAACTTGAGGTGCTTGCTGTGCATACATCGCCTTGGCACGTTCAGCCTCAATGCCAGGCATTGCACGATCTTTAAGCTCTGTTTGTAGTGACTCTCGAATGTCATCACCCACCTTAGCCTTAGATAACTCACTGCCAAGGTTGTCTGCCTGCTCAGCCGTATAACCAAAGCCTCTTGTGAGATATTCTTTGATGTCTGATCTGAATTTCTTAAGTGACTCTTGAGCCTCAACACCTGGTTGTTTTGATGACTCTTGAAGCGTTTGAAACATCTGTTTAACGAACGGATCTTTGCCCATCGCTGCTTTGACTTCAGGAGCTACTTGAATCCCTGACTTGCTAACAGCTTGCTCTAAAGTCTCAGGCAGCGTTGTGCCTGTCTCAATGCGTGACTTGATAGAATCAAGGATGCCACCTACTTTTTTGCCAACAGTAGCCTCCCACATAGGGTGGATACCTGCTACAGCCCCACCCATAAGCGCACCACCAACAGTGGATAAGCCAACATTAGCCAGTGCAGTCTGAGCTGTTTGATGTGGATCTTGCGCCAACATCTTTGAGATCTCATTGCCTGAGTCCATAAGAGCTGACTCAACAGCAGCACGAGTTGCAGCACGAGCGATACCCTGAGTGCCTAAAGCCTCAGCTACGCCAAGCCCTGCACGCTCCATAAGTCCAGCAGCTCCACCGCCAGGTAACGCAAGCGATGAACCAACAAGCCCACCGATCTGACCAATGGTGTGAGCCATTGGGTTCTCTTCTTTACGAGCTAGAATGTCTTTCTTACGAACACCTGCAAGGCGCTCAGCAATCGTTGAGAACCCGAAAGTCGCAGCCTCAGCAGCACCCTCAAGAGCTGTACCAATCTGCTGCCCTGTTGTGCCGTATTGCTCTGCTGAGAGATACTCGTCTAAGCCTTCTGGTGGGGGTTCTCCAACCATACCACCTTTGGCAAAGCCCTGTGCTTCAGGTTCACTAGCAGCACCAAGAGCCGTTGCACCTGCAATACCAGCTAGGATGTTCTTAGATGATGCTTTCTTTGGGTCGAAAGCTGCGTTGACTGAGCGGATTTGATTCTCGCCAAATGGGACAGCAATATCGGTTGTTGGGATTCTGTAATCTGAAACTTCATTGAGAGAATCTTTAGCGTTTTTAAAAATTACGCCATCATGTCCTGCTTCTTTAGCCGCCTTAATCATCTCTTGAGCTTCTTTGCCCATATAGCCGCCATCCATATCTATCACTTTAGGATTAGTCATCTTAAGCTTTACAGGCAACACGTTGGCATTTTTTGACCTATACTCAGGATTCATTGTCTTTTTAGCTAATTTCTCGCCTATTGCATCTCGCTTATCTCGGATAGCATCTAAAATGTCATGCTCCTCATTTGTAAAATGATGTTGCCCATAGGGTCTTTTGTCTGCTGCCTCAGTTAGAGATTTTTTTACTGCCTTAAATTCAGCATCGAGCTTTTGGTATTCTTTATTTTTTAAAAGATCAGACTTTGAAATATAATTGTCAGCGTATCCGCTCGCCACATCAGGATTAGATGCAAAATGAAAGCCCTCACGATTTGTTGCCCCAGTAGTTTTTTCACCTAATTTTGATGGATCGAATTTTTTTATGTCTGAGTTAGTCCCATGATAGAAAGTCTGCTCTCCAAACCCCATCTCTTTAGCTCTCGCCATTCGAGATGCTTGATCCATTGGGAGCTTACCAACACTACCGATGATGTTGGACGCATCGCTGATCATATCAAGAGTGTTCTTAGCTGCTTGGATCTTCTCAAGTGGGACGTTGCCCATCTGTTTCTTAAGAGATCCCATGACAGCTTCATCAACACCACGCCTAATAGACTCACCCAACAACTCTTCAGTGTTGAGCTTGTCAGCGTTGGCCTTCTGTTCTTGTGTGACTCCGTAAGGTTGTTTAGCAACCTGTGATGCGAGCTTGATCTTATCAGCCATATTCTACTTCAACCCATGTTTTTGCATGAACATTTGAGCCTTTGGATCTTGTGGATTACGTTTAGCCCAATCAAAATACTGCTGCTCTTGTGGACTCATTCGAGCCACAGGATTGCGTGATGTTGATTCAAACTTGTCTAAGTCAATCCCGAAACCCTTAGCCGTTGGAGCTTCACGCTTGTTCTGCATGAATACTCTCAAAGCTTCTTTCTTTTGTTGAACAGTATCAGGCTTATCGAACGGCTCAGGCATAAGATTCATCAATGTTTGGCGAGCAGCCTCATCTGGACGACCCTCTTGATCACGAATCATAGGTGCAATCATCGCCTCATACTTAAGCACTGATGGAGGCGTGCCAGGCGACAGTTTACCAAAAGCAGTATTTTCTTTGTTCATATCATCAAAGGTCTTCATCACATCACCCTCGATGCGAGCCGCTTGTTGTGCATTGCCGATCTCAGCAAACACTTTTGCTTGGTGCTCTTTTGGAACCAGCGTGCTCACAAGCACTGAAGGATCTGACTTACCACCAGCTTGTTGAACAGCTTGCATCGCTGCACGTTTCTTAGCGATCTCCTCCATCATAGGCTGATATTTAGCCATAAGCTCAGACTTGGCTTGCATAGCCTTAGCCTTAGCCATAGGGTTAGCCGCTTGAGCTGCTGCTTGTGCCAGTTGTGCTCCGATAATGTCTGCTTGTTGAACCTTAGTCATGTCCATAGCAGTCTTAAGATCACCAAACTTGCGAAGGTTATCATCGAGAAGTGACTTCTTCATCCCGATTTGATCCTTCTGTACCATGATGTCGTTCTCAATCTGCTTGTCGATCATATCATTGAACATCTTAGCGCCCTGAGTGCCACCGAAACCCGACAACACAAGACCAACAATGTTGCCGACCTTCTGGCCTGAAGTTTGTGATGACCAAAACCTGTTTGGATCAACTTTTTGGCTTGTGTAATCTTTGAGAAGTTTCTCACGCTCTTGAGTAAGACTCTTAGACTCTTTCTCATAGTGCTGCTGATTGAGCGTTGCAAAGTTCATTTGATCTTTCGCAATCTGCTCTTGTTTCTTAGCCAACTCAGCTTGTGCCTGAGCTTCTTTATCAAGACCACTCATGCCCATCTTCATAGCATCGCCATAGACGTTTGGATCTTGGGGGGCTTGAGGTGCTGTGGGTGAACCCTCAACCATAGAAGCATTTTGAATACCACCTGCTTGTTGTGCAGGAGGTTCGTTTTGTGCATCTCTCATATCAAGATACTGGTTAGCCTGATCTCGAAGCCCACCAAGTTGTTGGGCACCTCTAACCATACCAATGCCTGGCAGGTTATCAGCAATCGCGCCCATAATACCCTCACCACTGAGAGTCTTTTGCAAACCACCTTCAATAGCACCACGATACTCTTCAGGGATCTTATTATAAAGATCCTTCACAGCTTGCCCTGCACCCATGTACGGATCAGCCGATGCAGGTTGTGCCACCTCGCCGCCCTCTGCATACTTAGGAAGTGCACCGAGTAAGCCTCTGTGTTCATCACTGAGTAACTTGTGTGCAATCGTGATCTCATGACCCGATGGATGACGAAGGATAGTTTTGTTTTCGTCTTCATTAACCTTTTGGAAGCCTTCAAACTTGGATGGGTTCTTGTTTTGAATGACTTGTTTAACAAACGCAGCAGCCTTTTGAGGATCTTTAGCTGCTGAACGGGGGACGACGATCTCACCAGGTGATAACATAGCAGGGACTTTATCGTTCTGTGCTGAATCACCACGCACTTCAGGACGACCAGGGACATGACCACCTTCAGATAAACCTAAAAACCCAGCAGCAGTGCCGATTGCACCAAACAACCCACCACGCGTGTCTTGTTGGTTCTTAGCAGCCATAGTCTCAACACCAGATTGAGCTGAGTTAGCTTGTTGTACGTTACCGATGCGTTGTTGGTTCTGTTGTTGCAACCCACCCATCATAGCTGCTTGGTTCTGAGCTGTAGCTCCTGTCATAGCGCCAATACCAGCCATTTGATTAGCAACTTGTTGGTTAGCCATGCCACCCATTTGCCCCATAGTGTTGCCGATAGCGTTCTGTTGACCTTGGAGTGCATTGATAGCGTTAAGCTGTTGTTGAGCTTGCATCGTCGCACCTTGGCCGACTGCTTGCTGTTGAATGTTAGCGCCTTGCTGTGCTGCTTGGCGAGTCATCAACC
>Ga0247723_1000649_pt1 | contig 22851 bp, 24 predicted proteins | sample MSEWelMarce5H_FC_FD_189079 | JGI IMG/M metagenome (GOLD analysis project Ga0247723, IMG submission 189079) | Subsurface sediment microbial communities from gas well in West Virginia, United States - MSEEL Well Study Marcellus 5H_FC | ecosystem: Environmental > Terrestrial > Deep subsurface >... | reverse complement strand
ATTGGCAACCGGAGAAACTTCGCCAATTGGATCCGAGGCGCTCAGAAACGCGGCGGCTTTGACGGATCGCATGGGAGACGTTCGCGCTCAAACAACGGCTTTAAGTTCTGATTTTGTTGGACTAGATACAGCGGTTCAAAGTATTGAAACAGGCGCCGCGGTATTCCAGGGAGTTGAGAGCGCAATCGCATTAACAGGCGTTGAGAATGAAAAGTTAGTGCAAACTATGGTAAAATTGCAAGCGGTCCAGGGAGTTGTAAATTCAGTGAATACGATCGCAAACAATTTAAATAGTGAATCGGTTTTAGGCCTTCAATTAAAGATCGCTTGGGAAAGAATTTACGCCGTTGCCGTTGGTCAATCCACGGGCGCATTAAAACTATTCCGAATTGCCATGATCTCAACAGGTATCGGAGCTTTGATTATTGGGCTTGGATTGTTGATTGCTAATTTTGACAAGGTCGCGAAATTTGTTCAAGGCGCTTATGATCGATTTAATAAATTAGGAACGGGCGTAAAGGTTGTGATCTCGATCATGTTCCCGTTGATTGGTATCATTTACGGAATTACAAAAGCGCTTGAATACTTTGGCGTTATTGATGATGAAACCGAGCGCAAATCGAAAGCAAATGCAAAGAAACGAAGCGAATATACTAAAAAGGAGGCGGATGAAAATATCAATAATTTAAAGCGCCAACAAAATGCAATAAGCAACCATTACGATCATGAGATTAACAAAGCAAAGGCGGCCGGAAAAGATACGACAGCCCTTGAACAAGCTAAGCGCGCCGAGATGCTTAAAACAGGACGCGCCATTTTAGCGGAGCAAAATAAAAAACAAGCAGCTTATAAATTAGAGCTCGACACTTTGAAAGCTTTGGGGGATGCGGATTCGAAAAGATCAAAGGATCTGAAAAAATTGATCGGTGAAAACGCCAAAGAAATGAGCGCGCAATACAAAGCGAATAAGGATAACGCCAACGCAATCGAGGTCGCTAATATTGAGGCTCAAACCAAAGCAAAAGAAAAGGCCGTTGAAAGAAAAAAATTAAGGGACGACGAAAAAGCGGAAATTAAAAAATGGACCGATGAGGTTGCGTTATTAACGGTTGTTGGACAGGAGCGCGAGATCCTGGATGTACAAAAAAAATACGCCGAGCGATTAAAGGTCGCGCGTAAATATTACAAAGAGGATTCGCCCCAGGTGCAAGCTTTACTTATTGGCCAATTGAATGAGGAAAACGACATCAATTTAAAATATCAAAATGAAGCCTATGAAAAACAAAAGGCGGCAAATGCTTTGAGTTTGAAAGAGACTGAAGACAAGGAGAAAAGACGTATTGAAATTGCTCAACAATACCGTGATTTGATTGAGGATGAATATCAAGCGGAGGTTTCAGCGCTAGCAAAAACGCAAGCGGAAAAATCCAAATTGATCGGCGAAAATTTAACAGCCGGAAACATTACCGCGGAGGATGCCTTTGCTCAAATGTTAAAACTTGAGGAGGAATACGATAAAAAAATAGTTGAGGTAAACAAAAAGAAAAACAAAGACATCCAGGACGCGGAAAAAAAGACGAATGAGGAAAGAGTAAAAGAGGCTCAAAAACTTATTGAGAACGCTCAAAAGGTATTGAATGAGCTTAACCGGATCAATGACATTGCAAAGATGTTTGAAGAGAATAAGCTTGCGGAAAACAAACAGCGAGCGGATCAACAAACTTTAATCCTGGATGAGCAATTGAAAAGACAGCTTGACAATGAGAATTTAAACGAGGCTCAAAGAACTCAGATCCAGGAAAGCTTTGCCAAAAAGAAATATCAAATTCAGCTTAAGCAATTTCAGGATGATGATCGAATAAAGCAATCTCAATTTAAACGCGATAAAGCTTTGAGGATCGCACAAATTGCAATCGATACAGCTACGGCAATTGCGAAAGGTATTGCAACTTTTGGGCCTCCGCCTTCACCGGCCGGGATTGCTTCAATTGCTTTTGCTTCGGCGATTGGAATTGCTCAGGCTGCAGCTGTAGCCAAACAGCAATATCAAGGCGGATCAGCGCCAAGCGCTCCAAATATTTCGGGCGGTTCCGGAATGGGCGCAAGCGCTTTCCAAATTAATACAGGGAATCAACAAACGACTAGCACAACAACGGGACCAGGATCACAAACGACAACGCCAAATGTTCCGATCATTTTAGTTGAAAGCGATGTAACAGGAATACAGAACAAAGTTAAGGCGCAAGAAAATAAAAGCCTTTTCGGGTAACATAAAAACACTTTAAACATGATGAAAGATTTACCACTTTACGAAATTGGAATTGATTTAAACGATGATGAAACGAAAATAACTTTCAATTCCCTGGTTAAACAACCGGCACATGAAAGGATGTTTGAAACATTTTCCAAAGTTGAGCCTCAATACTTTTTTAACGACGATGAGCAAACAATTACCGGTGTAATGATCGCTTGCGATGTTCCGATTTATCGATTTAACAAAGATACAAAAGAGGAATATTATGTGAAATTTGGAAAGCAATCAATCAAAGACATCGTTTTGGATATGGCTCAGCGCCAAACTTTCAATTCGGTAAACATCGAGCATAACAATAAAGAAATTGTCAATGATATTTTCATGACAATGATTTATGTGATTGATGAAACAAACGGGTTCACGGCTCCGGAGCGATTTAAGGACGAAAGCGATGGGACCGCGATTGCTAGTTACAAATGTTTAAACGCGGATGTATACGAGAAAGCAAAGGCCGGAGATTTTAAAGGCTTTTCCATTGAGGGCGTTTTTGCCCTTTACGAAACGGGCTCAACTTACAACGGATTCAAAGCGGATCCGGATGAGTTTGATCTGTTAATTATGGAATTGACTAAATTAATAGAAACACTTTAACACAATATACAAGAAATCAAAAATTTTATGAAAAAGAAACTTGAAACAATTTTCAGCTTGATGAATCAGATCAAAGCGAAAATAACAACCGGAAAGTTTTCCGAGTCAACTTTGGAGGATGGAACTGTTTTAACTTGGGAGGGTGATCTTGCTCCAGGTGTGGCGGTTTTTGTAGTTGATGGAGAAACGAGCGTGCCGGCTCCAGAAGGAACCCACATGTTGACGGGCGACTTTGCAGGAAAAAGCATTGTTTTAGATGCTGAAGGAATCATCGTTGAGGTGATTGAGGAAACAGGATTATCAAAAGACGGAGCAGGAGACGAAGGAGCAGCGGAAACAAAAGCGGAAGTTTTTTCGAAAAAGGAAATTTTGCATTTTGCGCAAATCATGGAGGTTTCCAAATGGTCCATGACTGTTGATCAAGATACAATTGAAGTTGGAACCGCGTTGACGTATTCTTATACATACGGCGAAACAACCGACGTTTATAGCGTAATGGCTGGCGAATACGAAACAGCGGAGGGAAAAAGATTCCTAGTTGATGGCGCCGGAGTTGTAAGAATGTTTTTGGATGAGGCAGCGCCAACAGATCCCGCACAAGTTCAAGCATCCACAGAGGAGATGAGCGCGGCGGTAGCTGAGGCAAAGGAGATCACAAACGGCGTGTTCAATGTAGTTGAACAAGTTAGCGCAATTGTTGGTGAACTATCCGAACAAATCGAAAAACAGGCTTTAGAATTTGCTGAGATCAAAGGACGCTTTGAAAAAGTAGCAAACGCACCGAGCGACAAATCAAAAGAAAATGAGCGTTTCACTCGAATCGAATCAACCGAGTTTAATGCTAATCAAAAAAGAATGCTTGATTCATTGAAAAAATAAATTTTATTAACCCATTAAAAAAGAAAAAAATGGCTGGTTTAAAACAAATTATCAAAGACAAATTTGCTTACGATGTGAGCGATTTGGGAGCTTATGTAGATGAGCAAAGAAACGAACTTATTGTTCGCCAAGTATCTGAAGCGCGCACGCTTCAATTGATCAAAACGCAAGAAGGCGTTAAAGGATCAGAAAAATTAAAATTGCTTTCAGATGAGGTTATTTACCAAACAGCTGATTGCGACATGACAGATTTAGGAAATACAATTTTCTCGGATCGTCAAATCACAGTTGAACCGATTGGATTCAAAAAAGGATTTTGTAATGATGACCTAGTTGGATTTTGGACTCAATTAGCGTTACCAAATGGCGCAATGGCTCAAAATAAAGAGCTACCTTTTGAGCAACAAATCACAAGTTATTTATTGTCTTTACATGCTTTGGAATTAGACAAGTTAATTTGGAGAGGTAACAAAACGACAGGTTCAGGAAACCTTGCATTCATGAACGGATTTGCTTCAATTATCACCGTTGCAAATGGCGCGGCGAATTTGAACCCTTCAAACGCAACAGCAATCAACGCGGGTAATGCTTACGATTTATTCTATGACATGTTTACGTCAATGCCTGCAGCAATCGCGGACAGCCCGGAGAAAATCGCATTTTGTGGACGTGAGAACTTTAATTTCTTAATCAAGAATTTAGTTGATCTTAATTTCTTTCATTACTCGCCGAATGACATGGCAACAATGACAAGCGTTATCTTACCAGGTACCGACTTAGTTGTTGAGCGTGTTCCAGGATTGAATGGTGATTCTCGCGTGTTCATCGGAAAACGTTCAGCGTTTACCTTTGGAACGGATTTAGCATCTGATTCAAGTAACTTTGAATTATGGTATTCTCAGGATGATGATAAACTTTATATCCGAATCAAATTCAAAGCGGGTGTTCAGGTGCCTTACTTGAATGAAATGGGTGTTTTTGTTTTAGACTAATCAATTAATTTTCAAAGGGGGTTCGCCCCCTTTTAACCCTTAAAATAAAAAACATGAGTTGTACTTTATCAGCTGGATGGAATGACAGAATTTGTACCGTTGGAAAAGGCGGGATCAAATCGGTTTTATTCTTTACCAAAGATCAATTAACGGGCGCAAGTAATCCAACAATCGTAGCGAATGAAATCACTGCAATGACGGTAACAGGCGACACCTACCACTACAAATTGAAAAGAGATTTATCAAACGCAACTTATCCGGTTCGCGCAAATGATAACGGTGCTTTGTATTATGAGCAAACTCTTTCAATGATCCTTAACAATGACACGAAAGAGCTTCGCGCTGAAATTCATTTGTTAGCGCAAAATGAATTAGTTGCATTAGTTGAGAAAAGAAATGGCGATATTATCGCACTTGGATTGGATCAAGGTTTACAGATCCGCGAAGCTTCAGAGGCAGGAACGGGAACAGCTGTAGCCGATCGTAACGGACATACAATCGTTATGACATCAATGGAGGATAATGAGGTCCCAGATGTTGCGGCGTCTGTTTGGAATACATTATTAGGACAAGCGGTTTAATCATTGAATTTAAAAAAATGAAAGGCAAAGTTTTACGCTTTGCCTTTTTTAATACCTTTGAAAATGGCAAAGATTAGAAAGGAATGTTTGGGGATGAAAATCAAACATGAAAATTTTGGTAAATGGTTTACAATTTCCGAGGGAAATGAGGGCGTTTACAAGGCTTTAAAATTCGATGTGTTCGAGAAAAAAATCAAAAGAAATGTTGAAAATAAAAAAGGGCCAAGTCAACCAATTGACGGTAACGGCATCTGAATTAACAACAGTTTTAAACCCAATCTTTGAATGGGAATTCACTCACTCGCAATCGCGCGCGGTGGTAACGGCAACGCTTAACAATATTTCTCAAAGCGTTCCCAGATACGATTTGTTTATCCTGGAGGAGGGCGTGAATCTTACGTTTCCATTTGAGGGACAATACACGTACAAAATAACGGAGGAACAAACAGGCGTAATTTGTGAGATCGGACGCGCCGAAGTATTTGGAACGGATCCAATCGATCACGATTATTCAGAAAACGCAATTGATAAAATATACAATGGAGAACTCGAAAACTAGAACCCCGAAAACAATTGAGCGCACCAGCTTCGCAAAGGTGGCGCCAAAACCAACGGAGGAAAAAGATACCAAAGGCTTTATAAAATGGGGCCGAAAAAATGACTATCCTTTTTTCCTTAATGATTTAACGGAGGGTTCACCGGTTCACGGGGGAATCATAAAAAACAAAGTTCGCTATATTGCCGGCGGTGGCGTTGAAATTCTTTCCGGTGATTTGGAGGCTTTTTTATTGAATGAATACAGCGATTTTGACATTAACGAAATTGCGGAGGCAATTTGTGAGGATGGCGAAAGATACGGCGGTTTTATCGTAAAGGGAACCTATGACATGGAGGGAACGCGCGTTGTTAAGTGGGAACATTTGCCAATGGATGCGTGTCGATTTAATATCGATCAAACGATTGTTTATTTATCAAACGATTGGAACGCTCAGAACCAGGATCCGGAAAAAACAGGCTATAGAAGCTATTCGGTTTTAGATGAAAACCAAACATCCGGATCATTCTTTATTTATTACAAGGATCCAACAAAAAAGAACCGCAAAGAGTTGGGCGTTTATCCAAAGCCTCCCTATTATTCCGGGATCTCAGCAATTGAAACGGATTGGAATTTAAACAAATACAATAACGCCTTAATCCAAAACTCATTTTCATCCGGTACAATGATTGTCTTTACAGATGGCGAACCAGAAACGGAGGAGGAAATTCAAAAAATCAAAAACGACATTAAAGCGCCAAGCCAGGGCGCCGAAAATGCCGGTGAAATAATTATCACTTTTGCGGAGGGCAAAGATCGGGCTCCTATGGTAATGCCTTTGAATGGGAATGATCTCGATAAGCGTTACACGGTTACGAATACCGCGACGCTTCAAAACATTTTAATTGCTCATGGAGTAGTTAGCCCCACATTATTCGGAGTAATGCAGCAGGGCTCATTTAATGCAGCTGAAAGCGCTCAATTGTTTGAGGTATTCAAAAAAACTTACGTCATGCAACGCCAGGCCCGCATAAATTGGATGCTTAATAAAATGGCAAAACTTTCCGGCTTTGTTGGTGAGGTCCAATTAGTAGAAGTAAAACCAATTGAGGACGCTGTAAACAATGCAACGCCTGAAAGTAGCATAACAATAAACAACGCACCAACGCCAACAGCTACGGAAACAGCGCCAACAACAGCGGTAACGCCTGTAATTGATGCAACTGTTACCGATGTATCCAAAACAGCTTTAAACGGTGCGCAAATAGCCTCACTTGTGGACGTTGTTGCCAAGGCTAAACTTGGCGAAATCGACTCAAATAGCGCCGTTGAGATTATCCTGGCTTCGTTCCCTTCAATTGATCAAGCACAAGCCCAAAAAATGGTCGGGGTTACGACAACGGGTTTTAGCACATGCAAAGGAAATCACTCTTTCAGCAAAGATGATTTAACGGTTTTCGCTGAATTTGGTGAAAGCGCTTCGGACTTTGAAGAGTTCGCAAAAATTCCGATTGAATGGAATTCAGATAGTGAAAAAGTTTACAAAAAACATGATGAGGTTTTCGCTACAATCGGAGAAATTACAATCGGAATCTCAAACATTGACAAAGATATTTTAGCCCTGTTAAACAAAGGTGAGGACGGGAACGGAATCGCGCAAGCTACAGGATTAAAGATCAAAGATGTTGCGCTTTCAATTTCGCGCCTTACTGAATGGGGTTTAGTAACCGGAGGCGAGCTTTCAAGTTTAGGAGATCGCTTGATCGACAGCGAGGCTGCAAACGTTCCGGAGTTCGAGGTTCGATATAGTTACCAGGTGAGAACCGATGTTCCCGACGCTATGTCCGGGAGCCGTGAATTTTGCGCGAACTTGATTGATTTGAATCGACTTTATACACGTGAGGAAATTAACACAATTTCAAGCCGAGTTGATCGCGATGTTTGGGTTTACAAAGGTGGGTTTTATACCAATCCGGAAACCGGAGTTACTACGCCATGGTGTCGACATTTATGGTTTCAATCAATTGTTAAAAAAAGCTAAAAAATGAATTATCTAATATCAGTTGAGGAGGTAATCCGACGCGGTTTAACGCATGGAAATGTTGACGCGAAAACAATAACCGTTGCAATCGCGCGAAGCCAGGACATCCACATACAAACGGCCCTCGGAACATGTCTTTTTAGGGACCTATTAAACAGGGTGCAAACAAATACTTTCACTCCGGAAACTTTGCTTTTGATGGATGAGTACGTTTTACCGGCCTTGATCGCGTTTGTTGATTACAGGATGATCGATTACACAACCGAAAAGATCACAAACAAGGCAACCGGATTTTTGCAGGATGCAAATTTGCAAGCCATGTCAAACGAGCAACGCAATCCAATGCGGGACCGCCTGAGAAAAGATGCGTATTTTTACAAAGAAAGATTAATCGGATTTTTGAAAGATGATAACGGAAACGATTATCCACTATATACAGATTGCGAATGCAACAAGGAAAACGTATTGAAAGAGAAAAGGGGATTCCGAAAAAATTGGATCGTGTAAATTACAAGCCGAGCGCCCTAACGATTGAAAAATTAAAGAGTTACTTAAATGGAATTAACGATAAATCAGCTAGTCAAAGAATTTGCGATAATTGCCCAACAGCATAAGCAAATTAACGGCTTTTTTTTCGGTGATTTTCTCAGCGCTTTAAACCAGGAAACCCCGGCAAATTATCCATTGCTTAATGTGATGCTTTCACCTGGATCAATGAATGAAAAAACGGTCAATCTTTCAATGACGATTACCGTTTGTGATAAATATATTTTCGATTCAAATCGAAGCATCATTGAAGTTCATTCGGATTGTTTGCAAATCTTACGAGATATTGACATTACATTACGCCAGGAAAGATTTGAGGATTTAACGCTCGATGCTCAGCATTCAACGGAGCCATTTGTCGAGCGATCTCAGGACGTTGTCGCGGGTTGGTCCATGAATTTAACGGCAAACATTTTTGACCTGCAAAATTGGTGTGATATTCCTTTCGGATCTTACGATTTTGAAAACGGCGCGAGCTCAGAAATTGAGCCATGTCCTCCGGCCCTGGTAACTAATTCAAATCAATCATTTTCGGAGTTAATCGAAAGCGGATCAAGTTATACTTTGGAGGATCAAACAATCAACGTTTTTGTTGAGGATGAATTACAGGAAACAATCGAGGTCCCGGCAATGGAGGACTTTGAGATTAACATAAATTGGACATGAGTAACATAAACATACCTACGCAAGTAAGCCCATTTGTAAACAGATCGCAATTCCCAGCGCTTGGAAAAACTCGCGTTATTTACATTGATCAAACGGCGAACGTTGCGTATTATTGGAACAATACTTCAAATGCTTACGTTGAACTTGGCGCGGCTGTTGCTGTTAATTGGGGCGATATTACGGGAACACTTGCGGATCAAACAGATTTACAAAACGCGCTCGATGATTTAGTTCCTTATTCGGGCGCAACTCAGGACGTTAATCTCGGCGAGCACGATTTAAGCGTTCGAAAGATTTTCCTTTATGACGAACCAAATGGAAACTTTGGCTCCATTCATTACACGGATGGAAACTTTCATATTGAGGACGCGGACGGCCACAAACTTTTTGTTGTTGAGGATGGATTTTTGCAATTGCATTTAACCGATACAATTCAATCAAATTTATTTTTGACTTTGTTAACTCAAACGCGCGATCATTATTTACCTAATCAAAGCGGAACAATCGCCTTGACTTCGGACATTACCGGAATCAACAGCGGGACAAATACAGGGGACGAAACGACGGCCTCAATAAAAACAAAACTTGGAATTACAACGCTTTCCGGATCCAATACAGGGGATCAAGATTTAAGCGGATTAACTCCAAAAACGCGCACAATTTCCACAACCGCACCTTTGACCGGTGGCGGGGATTTAACAGCGGATCGAACCCTTTCAATTCCGCAAGCTACAACGGCCGTTGATGGCTATCTTTCCGCGGCGGATTGGACAATTTTCAACGGTAAACAAAACGCACTTGGATTCACACCGGTTCCGGATTCTAGAACGCTAACAATTAACGGCGTTACTCAAGATTTAACCGCGAACAGAACGTTCACAATTTCAACAGGAATCACAATCGGTACGACTGCAATCACTTCGGGTACAGTTGGACGGGTATTGTTTGAAGGTACGGGAAATGTGGTGAGCGAATCGGCTAATTTGTTTTGGGATAATACGAATGCTCGTTTAGGTGTGGGAACTTCATCACCATCTGAAAAACTAGAAATTGTTTCGGGTGCTATTCAACTTTCCAATGCTCAAGGTATTCGCTCAAGATATACGGGAGGTGCAGCTTTTACCATTCTACAAATGTTTAGTGATAACAACACTTATTTGGATGGTGCAAATGATATTTTATTTCGTGTTGCCGCAGGTGCTACAACTGCAATGAGATTAAAGTCAGCAACGGGCAACGTCCTAATCAACACCACCACAGACGCAGGATACCAACTTGACGTTAATGGTACTGCGAGGGTGAGTGGAGCGTTGACAGTTGGAGGAACTCAATTATTTTTTAATGGTGCATTTTACAATACGATAAACGATAGAAATCATTTTGGAGGTGCAGTATCAATAAGCACATTTTTAAGAGTAGGAACAAACGCAAATACGGTAGCTTCAGCAATATTACAAGCGGACTCTACGACAAAAGGCTTTTTACCCCCACGACAAACTCAAGCACAGCGTACCGCTATTGCCTCTCCAGCTGTTGGGCTTCAGGTTTATCAAACTGATGGAACAGAAGGTCTTTATATTTACAAATCAACAGGTTGGGCATTGCTATTATGATAGGAATATATAAAATGACATTTAGTAATAATCATTATTACATAGGTCAAGCGGTAGATACAAATAGAAGATTCACTCAACACAAAAGAGAGTTAACAAAAGGAATTCATTCAAATAGCAGGCTTCAAAATTGTTTTAATAAATATGGAGAGCCTAAATTTGAAGTAATACACGAATGCTCAAAAGAGGAATTAAATTCAATAGAGACAAAATATTTATTTGAACACGTAGACAATGAGCTTTGTTGCAATATGTGCAGGGAAGGTTGTAGTCCTAAAGGAGTAGTAAGAACAGATGAATATAAAAAGAAAATTTCAGACTATCAAAGACTTATTGGTAAAGTTAAGCCTGTATATATGTACACAAGAGACAATATGTTTTTAGTAGCTAAATATGATTCAATCACAGACGCAGCTAAGGCGATTTCTTGTGGACCTAAAGACATACAAAAGTCCTGCAAGAGCATGGGTTTTTATAACGTAAAAGGATATAAGTTTCTATTTGGCGAGCAAGTAGATTCATTTTTAAATAAAGTAAATAATTTAGTAAAACTATAATATGGAAACAAACACAAACGGAGTAGCGATTCAACCAATCGTATATCCACTTAACGAAGGTACTGCAACATTCTTAACAGTACTAGTAGAAGCATTTTTAACGGATGCTACAACCGCAAGTACCTATTACCGATTGCTTACCGATGAGGGCAAAATCTTAACCGATGGACGCTACCAAATGACGGAAGAACAATTCGCTGAATGGGGACGTGATAACTCGGTAGTAAACGAGTACGTTGCTGAAGCAATCGGAGTTACAATTATTTCGTAAATTAGCAAAAAAATTATATTATGATCCAATTAAATCAAGAACAAGTAAAGCAAATCGAAGTACTTATCGGTGAGATGCCGGGTAAGTTTGCTATCTCATTACTAAACATTTTAAATGAAGCATCTAGTAATAATAATGCTCCTGCTGACAGCGTGCAGTCCGACGAAGAGGTTTAACCGATTAATCGAGAAGTATCCTTATTTGATCACTTCAGATACTATCACCATTCGTGATACCATCACCTTGTACGTCCCTGAGGTCCATACGGACACTGTGGTGACGTTAAAGGAGCTTATCGATACAGTGGTCATATCTAAAGATAGAATCACTGTTAAGACATGGTATGTTCCAAAAGAGAAGAAGGTATACATCCAAGGGAAATGTGATCCTATTTACATCACGAAAATTGTAGATAGAAAGATACCAGTTAAGTACTACGAGAAGTATCCGTTTTGGAAGAAGCTAGTCAACAACATTTTAGCTTTTTTGATTATCTTTGTTATACTCTATACGGGGTATAGAGTAATTAAAATATCGATATGAAAACCAACACCGTAATCATTTTGTCAAGCTTTATCACGCTATTTGCGCCAATTGGCCCATTGGTCACAATAGCATTAATTTCTATAGGGTTTGACTTCGGTTTTGGTATTTGGAGATCTGTTCAGAGCAGACGAAAAGAAGGATCATCAGCTAAGATAGGCGACATCATTCAAAGTACAAAGGCACTTGCTACAGGCGTTAAGTGTGGTATATATGCTGGATCAATTGCATTCTTCTACTTGGTAGAGAGATTCATCGCAGGCGACATCATATCTCACTTCATATCGATAGAGTTATTGCTCACTAAAGCTGTTGCATTATTCTTTGTATTCATTGAAGTAAAGAGCATGAACGAGAGCTATAAGGATGTTACCGGAAAGGATATGCTAAAATCATTCAGGGACTTCATCACAGGGCTTAAAAATGAGAGCGACAAATGGAAGAGCTAATCAAAAAATATATTGCCTTTACAAAGAAATGGGAGGGCGGCCTATCTAGAGATACATCCGACTCAGCATCTAGCTATCCATGTCCAACCCCTTACAAGGGAAAGTCAGGTTACCATACAAACATGGGGATCACTTACGCTGCATGGGTTCAGTACTTCGGTAAGGACAACGACGACGATTTCTTTAATATGTCTGACGAGAACTGGTTCAAAGTGTTCAAGAAAGGTTATTGGGATGGTGTTAAAGGTGATCAGTTTAAAGTCACAAATATTGCAATAATTGTGACAGGTGTCGCATGGGGAAGTGGTGTTAAGCAGGCCGGTATGACATTGCAGCGAGCTATACTTAACTGTGGAGTTATGGTAGATAAAGATGGGATAATCGGAAATAATACGATTAAGGCCGCAAATTCTATCAATCCAACAAAGTTGTTTGACGCACTGATAGCAGAGCGCGAACGATTCTTCAAAGCGATTGGTCGGCCGGGATCTAAGAACGCGAAATTTCTCAAGGGATGGTTGAACCGATTATCGGATTATAATAAAACGTTCAGACCTTAATTATTTTTAGTAAATTTGTGATATGAAAGTAAATAACTATAACGTAGTAGCGCCAAATGTAGATTGCACAGTATTTGGTACTGATGAGGCAGGAGCTCAAAAGAACTTTAATGTACAAGCTTTATTGGCATTGAATGCTACACCTCAAATTGTTACTAATGATGCGTTAACTTCTTATACAGTTATTAAAACCAATACATACTTTACAGGAACAGCAGGCGCAACATTTACAATTTATCTTCCTGCATCTAATTCAAATTTAAACGGAGCTAAATATGTACTTATGGCAACAATTACTCGAGGGTCAACTACATGGATATCTCCAGGAGCTACAATAGTAGGAGCTCCATCTGCATTAACAGCAAACACACCAGTGTGTTTCCAATATAATCACGCCAACGCAACTTGGTACATATCTTTATAAAATAAAATCTAATGGCAAAAAAAATCAAACAAGAACAGCTAGATCGATTGATCGATGCTAACAGAAAATTCAGAGACCTTAAGTTTAACATTGCAGACATCGAGATTAATTTCGAGCGTTTGAAAGTTCAAAAGGCTCAGTCAATGGCTAACATTGAAATCGCTGCTCACGACCTATCTTCCGTTCAGGAGGAGATCTACAACGAGTATGGTGACGTACAAGTTAACCTTCAAACAGGTGAATTTAATTAGAAAGATATCAGTTGGTCCTGACTACATGAAGTGCATGCACTACGTTGTAGGACAACGCGTTCTCCGAGACGAGTATGAGATCGAGTCTATTATCAAGAATGATGATGGATCAATCTCTATTTGGATCATGCAGGACGGCGCGATTGTTTGTTGGAAAAACTTCTCGGCTAATATGCCAATCTCAACAGAGTACAAAATAGATTTCTAATGAAAGCTCCCTACTGCTTCATCATAAAGCCGGTTGGCTTGAGGCGGTACGACAACATAAGACAATTCGGAGACTCCGAGTTTATTATTAGTACCTCCCAGGAAGACCACCGCGTATCCAATAGATTCGCTGAGGTTGTATCCGTGCCTATATATTACGATGGTCCAATACAAGCAGGTGACACCGTGTGTGTTCACCACAACGTGTTTAAGTTCTACTACGACATGAAGGGTAGACAAAAGAGCAGTTGGCATCACCTATCAGAAGACCTATTTATTGCTGAGCCTGATCAGATCTACCTATTCAAAAGAGGTGAGGAATGGCAGGCACCTGAGCCATTTGTGTTTGTTAGACCAATCGAATCGGAAGATCGGATGTTCAATCAAACGGGTGGCCTAGAGCAAATGTGGGGTGAGTTGGTCTATAAGAACGACAAGCTAGATGAGGTTGAGAAGGGAGACATAGTGTCGTACACACCTGACTGCGAGTATGAGTTTAAGATTGACGATGAGATTCTTTACCGAATGTATAACCGGAACATATGTCTAAAAAAATAGAGATTGTAGAAGCAGCTAAGCAAGCGATTGATGAGCTGATCAAAGTATTAAAGTCTCCTATCATCACACATGCTGAGGACGATATATCGGCCGATAAGATGAAGAACGCTGCGTCAGCTAAACGTTTGGCATTTGAGGATGCTATGTATATGCTGACAAAGATTGAGGAGGAGGAAAGTAGACAAGACCAACCAGCTGAGGTAACGGCAGGTAAAGGTGGATGGGCAGAGGGTAGAGCCAAGACTAGAAATGGAAAATAAATTATACTCCATATTAAGTAACTATGTACAGCGTCAAGCTGTGGTGGCTAAGAATAAGAATAAGTCTTGGAACTACGGCTATCACCCCGACTACGACCTAATAGTCATATCAAAGGACGGAACGATTGGTGACGTGTACGAGATAAACGGCCTAAGGATTGCTATTCCGGCCACACCAAAAGAATTAGAGAACACCAACAATAGATGGGTTGCCCAAGAGTATCCTGCTGAGCTTCAAAAGATCAAGTCAATATTTGATTGGAACAGAAAGGACAACTCATTCAAATCAAAGTATGTAGATAGTATCGAGAGAGAGTTTGATCGACGTGAGCATGGACATTGGTTCATGAATAACGGCAAGCCAACTTACATAACCGGTACTCACTATATGTACTTGCAGTGGACCAAGATTGACGTTGGTCTACCTGACTTCCGTGAGTCCAACCGGATATTCTACATATTTTGGGAGGCATGTAAGGCAGACAATCGATCGTTTGGTATGTGTTACCTAAAGAACCGACGTTCAGGTTTCTCATTTATGTCTTCTGCTGAGACATCAAATCAAGGTACAATTGTCCGTGACTCTCGTCTTGGAATCCTATCTAAAACAGGATCCGATGCCAAGAAGATGTTTACCGATAAGGTTGTGCCTATTGTAAGAAATTATCCCTTCTTTTTCAAGCCGATCCAAGATGGTATGGATAACCCGAAGACGGAGTTAGCCTTCCGGGTTCCTGCGAGTAAGATCACTCGTAAGAATATGGATGAGGAGCGCGAGGATGACATAGAAGGGTTGGATACTACCATTGACTGGAAGAACACAGCTGACAACAGTTATGATGGTGAGAAGTTATTGCTACTTGTACATGACGAGAGCGGAAAATGGGAGAAGCCTGAGAACATTCTCAATAACTGGCGAGTAACCAAGACGTGTCTCCGATTGGGATCTAGGATCATTGGTAAGTGTATGATGGGATCAACATCGAATGCACTATCAAAAGGTGGTGAGAACTTCAAGAAACTATTCAACGATAGCGACCCAAGACAACGATCTGCCAATGGTCAGACTAAGTCAGGGTTGTATGCCTTATTCATTCCGATGGAGTGGAACTACGAGGGTTACATCGATGAGTTCGGTTGGCCGGTATTCGAGGATCCAAAGAAACCTGTGGTTGGTGTAGATGGAGAGATGATTAGCAATGGCGTTATTACCTATTGGAACAATGAGGTTGCGGCATTAAAGTCTGACTCAGATGCACTCAATGAGTTCTATCGTCAGTTCCCTCGCACAGAGTCACACGCATTTAGGGATGAGTCCAAGCAGTCGTTATTCAACTTGACAAAGATATACCAACAGATTGACTACAACGATTCAATGATTAAGGATCGAGTCATTACTAGAGGGTATTTCCATTGGAAAGGCGGAGTTAAAGACAGTGAGGTTATTTGGACGCCAGATCAAAAGGGCAGGTTCTATGTATCGTGGATCCCGGAGCAGGGACTTAGGAACCGAATGGTGTATAAGAACGGACGCAAGTTTCCAGCAAACGAGCATATCGGTGCGTTTGGATGTGACCCCTATGACATCTCAGGAGTAGTAGGTGGTGGTGGATCGAATGGTGCATTGCATGGTTTGACTAAGTTCCATATGGAGAAGGCACCAACGAACGAATTCTTTTTAGAGTATGTGGCTAGACCTCAAACAGCAGAGATATTCTTTGAGGAGGTTTTGATGGCTTGTATATTCTACGGAATGCCTATCTTACCGGAGAACAACAAAGCCCGACTACTATATCACTTTAAGAATAGGGGATACCGTGGTTATGTATTGAATAGACCCGACAAGCAGACGTTTAAGCTGTCTAAGACCGAATTAGAGCTCGGTGGTATACCTAACTCATCTGAGGACGTTAAGCAGGCTCACGCGGCAGCTATCGAGTCTTATATCGAGGAGTACGTTGGTTTAGATAATGAGGGGACTTATAGAGACTCTGACGTTATGGGATCAATGTATTTTACCAGGACTCTAGAAGATTGGGCTCGATTTGATATTAACAATAGAACAAAACACGATGCCTCCATCAGTTCAGGATTAGCTATTATGGCTACTCGTAAGTATATGTTTACACCTGAAAAGAAGGAATCAAAAATAAGTATTAAATTTGTAAAATACGATAATCGTGGAAACAGAAGCGAAATAATAAAATAATGGAGAAACCACAAGTTTTAATTTCCCAGCGGCCGTTCCCGAATCAGATGGCTACCGATGAAGAAAAGTCTACTTTCGAGTATGGACTTAAGGTAGCAAAGTCTATTGAGGGTGAGTGGTTTAAAAGAAAAGCAAATTCGTGTAGGTTCTATCACCAGTGGGGGGAATTCCACCGATTGAGACTATACGCAAGAGGAGAGCAGCCAGTTCAGAAATATAAAGATGAATTGTCTATCAATGGAGATATGTCTATGTTAAACTTAGACTGGTCTCCTATTCCCATTATTCCCAAGTTCGTTGATCTTGTTGTAAACGGTATGTCGGAGCGACCTTATGCTATCAAAGCAGAGGCGCAAGACGTTATGTCCGCTGAGAAGAAGAACGTATTCCAGGATATGATTGAGTCTGACATGGTAGCAAAGGACTTCCTTCAGTTAACTAAGGATGAGTTTGGTATCGATGCATTTAATGTTGATCCTGAAGAGCTTCCTGAGAACGACGAAGAGTTGTCATTGTACATGCAGTTGAAATACAAACCAAGTATTGAGATCGCTGAAGAGGTAGCTATTGATACATTACTCAAAATGAATGAGTATGAGTATACCAAGAAGCTATATGACTATGACGTTACCACTATCGGTATCGGAGCTGTAAGACATACATTCCTAGTTAATGATGGTGTTAAGGTTGACTACGTTGACCCTGCTAACATGATCTACAGTTATACTGAGAAGAATGACTTCTCTGACTGTTATTACTTTGGTGAGGTTAAGATGGTTCACTATACTGAGCTACTTAAAATTGATCCTACACTTACAGACGAGCAACTTCAAGAGATTAGAAACGCAAGTTCTGCATGGTACGATTACTTCCCTATTGTTAGAAACTATCAAGACGACTCATTCTTAAATGAGGTCGTTACATTGCTATACTTCAACTACAAGACTGACAAACGTTTTGTATGGAAAAAGAAATTACTTGAGAACGGTGGAGAGAGAGTTATTCGTAAGGATGAGTCATTCAATCCAATCATCGAGGACGGAATGCTATTCGAAAGAGTAGAGGCGGTTCGTGACGTTTGGTATGATGGTATCTTAGTTGGTGGATCAAACATACTTGTTAAGTGGGAGCTTATGAAGAACATGGTTCGTCCTAAGTCTGCTACTCAAAAGGCTCTTCCAAACTATGTGGTGCATGCGCCAAGAATGTATAAAGGAAACATCGAGTCTTTGGTTAGACGTATGATCCCATTTGCTGATCAGATCCAATTGACACACCTTAAGTTACAACAAGTCATGGCACGCGTAGTTCCTGATGGTGTATTCATCGATGCCGATGGTATCAATGAGGTTGACCTAGGTACCGGTGCGGCATACAATCCTGAGGATGCATTGAAACTATACTTCCAAACGGGTAGTGTAATTGGACGTAGCTACACTCAAGAGGGTGAGTTCAACAACGCGCGTATTCCAATCCAAGAGTTAAACACAAACAGTGGACAAGGTAAGATGGCTGCTTTAATCGGCAACTACAACCACTACTTAAATATGATCCGCGATGTGACGGGTATCAATGAGGCAAGGGATGCGTCCACTCCTCATCCTGACGCATTGGTTGGTGTTCAGAAGTTAGCAGCGTTAAATTCAAACACAGCTACTAGACACATACTTGAGTCTGGTCTATATACAACTAAACGATTGGCAGACTGTTTATCAGTTCGTATCGCTGACGTTTTAGAGTACTCTGACTTTGCTGAAGAGTTTGCTATGCAGATTGGTAAGTACAACGTTGCTATCTTAGATGACATCAAGGACTTATACCTACATGACTTTGGTATCTTTATTGACCTTGCTCCGGACGAAGAGCAGAAAGCTCAGTTAGAGGCAAACATTCAGATATCACTTCAGCAACAAACGATTGACCTAGAGGATGCTATCGACATTCGTATGATCAATAACATTAAGTTGGCTAATGAGATGCTTAAGGTTAAACGCAAGCGTCGTATGGAGCAACAGCAGAAACAAAAAGAGATGGAGTTCCAAATGCAGATGCAGTCGAACATCCAATCTCAACAAGCTGCCTCTGAACAAAAAGCACAGCTCATCCAATTGGAAGCTCAGTCTAAAATGCAACTTAAGCAAGCTGAAACTGAGTATAGAATTAGAGAAATGCAGGCTGAGGTTGAGCTTAAACGTCAGTTAATGGATGTCGAGTTCCAATACAACATGCAGTTAAAAGGCATGGAAGGTGAAGTTATTAAGAACCGTGACATGGAGAAAGAGAAAGCAAAAGACAAACGAGTTGACTTGCAGGCTACTAGACAATCAGACCTAATAAACCAAAGACAAAACAATCTACCTCCTAAGAATTTCGAATCTACAGAGGATAGTTTGGATGGTTTCGATTTAGAGTCTTTTGGACCTAAATAGACGTAAGTAAATAATAATTAACTTTGTAACAATTAAATCTAATTATAATGAGTGAATTTACAGTAAGAACAGTTGACTATGAAGAGAAGTCGCTAGCTGAAAAAGAAACAGAGCTTTTAAAAGCACATGAGGAGCAACCGGAAGAAACTCCAGTTGTTGACTTATCAAATATTGAAACACCTCCGGCAAACGAGCCGGTTGAACTAGATGAATCTAGTGTTGTATCTTACTTAGGTAAGAGATGGAATAGAGAGATTACTTCTTTGGATGACTTATCTGAACAACGTTCAGTTAACGAAGACCTACCGGAAGACGTTTCTGCATTTCTAAAATACAAAAAAGAAACTGGACGTGGTATTGAAGATTTTATTCAATTGAATAGAGACTACAACACTATGGATCAGGATACTTTGCTTCTTGAATATAATCGAGAACAAAACAAAGGTCTAGACTTAGAAGACGTCAAGTTTGAGTTAGAGACAAAGTTTGGTTACGATGAGGATTTTGATGACGAAAAGGAAATCAAGAAAAAACAAGTAGCAAAGAAAAAAGAGCTTGCTAAAGCTAAGGAGTATTTCAATCAACTGAAGGATCAGTACAAGGTGCCGCTTGAGTCAAGGGATACCTTTGTTCCACAAGAAGAAAGAGATGCATACAATGCTTACAAGAAACAGATAGAGTCTGGAGCTGAAGCCCAGGAAGATCAAGCAAAGAAGTCGAAGTATTTTGCTGACAAAACAAGTGAGTTATTCTCTGATAAATTCGAAGGTTTCGGATTCAACATTGATGAGAATAAGAAAGTTGTTTACACGCCAACAGATGCAAAGACTTTGATTCAAGAACAATCTAACTTATCGAACTTTGTAAATAAGTTCTTAAATGAAGAAGGTTACTTGAAGGATGCGGAAACCTTCCATCGTGCAATTGCTGTGGCCTCAAACCCTGAGAAATTTGCTAAGTTCTTCTATGAGAAGGGTAAAGCAGAAGCGGTTGATGGGATTGCTAAAGAATCAAAGAATATTGACATGGTTCGTCAAGCACCCCAAGTAACCAACAAAGTGGAGGGTATGCAGGTTAGAGCATCCGAACCAACCGGGTTTGGTAACAGACTAGTTATTAAAAGTAAAAATAAAAACTAGAAAAAATGGCTGGTATTTTAGCAAACACTCCTGGGGTAAGTTTAACTCCAAGTGCACAAAAAATCGCTGTAGCTGATAACTACATGACCGATTTCAATTTCTTAAATCAATTTCTTCCTGATACTTATGAGCAGGAATTCGAACGTTACGGTAACCGTTCAATCGCATCTTTCTTGCGTATGGTTGGTGCTGAGCTTCCTACAAACTCTGACTTAATTAAATGGGCAGAGCAAGGTCGTTTACACACAAAGTACACTACAGTTACTCCTGTTAGTGCTACTGGTGGTGATGGTGTTGTTACATTTGACATCGGTACAGCTACTTGTGTGTTCCGATTAGGTCAAACTGTATTCTTATCCAACAACGGTGGTGCTACATCTTACAAAGGTGTTGTTACAGCAACTCCTGTTAGTGGAGATGCTACTCGTTTTACAGTTGCTTTGTACAATGCATCTGGTATTGCTGCTGGTGATACAAGTGCTACATTCACTGCATTCGTTTACGGATCTGAGTTCCGAAAAGGTTCAAATGGAATGGAAGGTTCTTTAGAAGCTCAAGATGTATTCTTCGACGTTAAACCAATCATTATCAAAGACAAATACGCAGTATCAGGATCTGATATGGCGCAAATCGGATGGGTTGAGATAACAACTGAGAACGGAGCTACAGGATACCTTTGGTATATGAAGTCTGAACACGAGACTCGTTTACGTTATGAGGATTACTTAGAGATGGCAATGGTAGAAGGTGTTCCTGCTGAAGCATCATCTGCTGCATTAGCTCAATTATCTCCTGCAAGTCAAACAACGTTCGCTGGACAAGGACCTGCGTCTACTGCTGCTGGTACTAAAGGTTTATTCTATGAAGTAGAAAACCGTGGTAATGTTTGGTCTGGTGGTATTCCATCTGCATTGTCTGACTTCGATACAATCGTACAACGTTTAGACAAACAAGGAGCTATCGCTGAGAACACATTGTTCATCAACCGTCAGTTCTCTTTCGATATCGACGATATGTTGGCTGCACAAAACTCTTACGGAGCAGGTGGTACGTCTTACGGATTGTTTGATAACGACGAGCAAATGGCATTGAACTTAGGTTTCACTAGCTTCCGTCGTGGATATGACTTCTACAAAACAGACTGGAAATACTTGAACGACGCTACACTTCGTGGTGGTTTAGTAGGTGGAAACATTAACGGTATCTTAGTTCCTGCTGGAACAATGAATGTTTATGACCAAGTTCTTGGTAAAAATGCAAAACGTCCATTCTTACACGTTCGTTACCGTGCTTCTGAATCTGAAAATCGTCGTTACAAAACATGGATGACAGGATCTGCAGGAGGTGCACAAACAAGTGACCTAGATGCAATGGAGGTTAACTTCTTGTCAGAGCGTGCGCTTTGTACATTAGGAGCTAACAACTTCTTCATCTTCAAATAAGAAGAACAAATCAGAGAGGGGTTTCGGCTCCTCTCTATTTTTTATTGTAAATTAAATTATATCAAATGAAAAGAGTAAAACTAGAATCAAAAGATCGCACCTATCTTTTAACAGGTGATTCAGCCCCATTAACTTATTTTATCTTATCTCGCGATACAAAGCGAAAAAGATTACTTTACTTCGATGAAGAAGAAGGAGTAAATTTTACATTAAGATATGCTAGAAATCAAAAGAGTCCATTTGAACACGAACAAGATGCAAATGCAATTTTAGAACCAATCGTATTTGAAGACGGAGTGTTAAATGTTCCAAGAACAAATCCAGTACTTCAGGAGTTCTTACATTACCATCCTGGTAACGGAAGCGAGTTCTATGAGTTTGACTCTGAAAAAGATGCTCAAGAGTACGTTGAAGAATTGGTATCAGAAATCGATGCATTAATTGCAGTTCGTGATTTATCAAATAATGACTTCGGTAAATTAGAGGCTATCGCTCGATTGGTATTACATGGAAATGTAGACAAAATGAGTTCAGCTGAGATTAAACGCGATATGATGTTATTTGCTAAGCGTTATCCTCAAGACTTCATGGAAGCATTAGATGATCCATCGTTGACAATTAATAACATTGCATTCAAATCAATATCAGAAGGATACTTGACATTCAGAAATGGTAAGGATATCTACTACAACTTGAAAGACAATAAGAAACGTTTATTAACTGTTCCATTTGGAGAAGACCATTTATATGTGTTATCTTCTTACTTGCAGTCTAACGAAGGTTTAGAGTTATAC
>Ga0247723_1000648_pt1 | contig 22863 bp, 38 predicted proteins | sample MSEWelMarce5H_FC_FD_189079 | JGI IMG/M metagenome (GOLD analysis project Ga0247723, IMG submission 189079) | Subsurface sediment microbial communities from gas well in West Virginia, United States - MSEEL Well Study Marcellus 5H_FC | ecosystem: Environmental > Terrestrial > Deep subsurface >... | reverse complement strand
TGTCTGCGACTTGTTGGATAGCATCTGTTTCCTTTGCTCGTTCAATGAAGGTTGGAAGGGTATACAATTAGCAATGAAGGTGAGAGCCTTCAGAGAAACAAAGAAGAATCTAGTCACATCAATCAAGGAGTAATATGTCATCAACAGAAGCACCCATCAGTATCACCGCAAAGACAGCAGCAGGCACGCTAGTTACATTGCGTGCAGAAACAGCAGAAGACCTAGGCAACTTAGTTGCACAGGGTATCTTTGCTATTGCAGATGCAGTAAAAGAAATTGAAACCAATGTACGTGGTGCAGGTAATGCTGCAGTACCACCATCACCAGCAGTTGCATATGCAGCACATGAACTAGGTGGCACAGTAGTCTCTGCTCCAGCAGCAGGTGGAGCAGGACAGCGCATGTGTCCTCACGGAACTATGACACGCATCCATGGACTAACAGGTAAGTTTGGTCCATACAAGGGTCACTTCTGTCCAGCACAGCAAGGCGACCCAACTAAATGTACTACTCAGTACATTAAGCAGAATCAACCTGAGTGGAACTCATTCCAAGCAGACCAAACAAAGAACTAAATGAAAACATTACGCCGTAGTATCGGTAAGCCAGAGGTGGGGGGAGAACCATTACCCCCACCTTTTCAGGCTTTCCAGCGAGAAGGAATCATTCTGCGACGAGCAGAAGTTACCGTCATAGCAGGTACTCCAGGCGCAGGTAAGTCATCTATTGCATTACATATCGCAGCAAGACTAAAACAACCGACATTATATTTTTCTGCTGATACTAATGCACATACTATGGCAATGCGTTTGCTTGCTATGAAGGCTAAGATTACTCAGGCTCATGCTGAGTACATGCTCAAGACAGACCCACATAAAGCAGAAGAACTTCTTCGGGAGTTTAGTAATCTTTACTGGTCGTTTGAGCCTAGCCCTACCCTTAAGGATTTAGATGAAGAGGTATCTGCATTTGAAACCATGTGGGGTAGAAGCCCAACTCTTATAGTTGTAGATAACCTTATGGATATTGCAATAGATGGGCACGAAGAGTTTGCTGGTATGCGTCAGGTAATGAAAGAGTTAAAGTACCTAGCACGTGATACCAATGCAGCAGTACTAGTTTTACACCATACACAGGAAAGTGCGCTTGGCTATCCATGCCAGCCACGTTCTGCATTGCAAGGCAAAGTTGCACAGATTCCAGCAATGGTTCTAACCGTAGGTCAGATGATGCAAGGGCAAGATGCATACTTGTGTGTTGCTGCTGTTAAGAATCGTTATGGTAAAGCCGACCACACTGGTGCTACATATCTTTCATTATCATTTGAGCCTGGCTCTATGTATCTTGAAGATGTAGTACGAGATTACAGACAGGTAGAAATGAAAGTATGAGTAGCGCAGCCAAAGCCAAAGGCTCAGGTGCTGAACGAGATATCGTTAAGTACTTAAAAGAACATGGATTTCAATATGCTGATAGGCGTTTGGCTGGTGCTACACTAGACAAAGGTGACATCTCAGGTATACCAGGTGTTACTGTTGAGATAAAGAATCATGCCAAGATGGATTTGGCAGGGTGGGTAGAAGAGTTGATAGTCGAGATGGCTAACGACAAGGCATGGACAGGCGTAGTGTGGCACAAGCGCAAGGGTAGGGGAAGTCCTGGTGATTGGTACTGCACTATGCCTGGCTATGTTTATATAGATTTATTAAGGAGAGCGCTAGGTGAAACCAAGCATTGAAGAATACTTACACTACATAGGCGCAGCCGTGCCCGCTATGGGCAGCGGCTGGCGCAAGATGAAATGTCCTTTCCATATAGATACACATGCAAGCGCAGCAGTTAACTTTGATAAGAACGCATTTGTTTGCCACGGTTGTGGCGTTAAAGGTGATACGTTCTCTCTAATTATGTATAAAGAAGGTGGTGATTATCGTGAGGCTGTCAAGTTCGCAACGTCAGTTCTTGCTTCAGGCAACACAGAGGTACGCGGGAGCAATAGAACAAGCAGCAGAGTATCTGTCAAGCCGTCATCTGTCGGTAGACGAGGCAAACATATTTCATCTGGGAGTGGTCGCAGACCCTCTTCCAGGGCATGAACCATACAAAGGTAGATTAGCAATACCATACATCACACCATCAGGTGTAGTTGATATACGATTCCGTGCAATGCATAACGAAGACCCAAAGTATATGGGATTAGTTGGTGCTAAAACTACAATGTTTAATACTAAGGCTTGCTTTGTAGCAGATAAATATATCTGCGTAACCGAAGGTGAGTTTGATTGTATTATGATGAGTGTCAAGACACAGCATCCAACAATTGGTATTCCAGGTGCTAACAACTGGAAGCCACACTATGCAAAAATACTAGATGACTTTGAAGTAGTCATCGTATTAGCAGATGGTGATGCAGCAGGGTTAGAGTTCGGCAAGAAAATAAGTAGGGAACTAGGTAACGTAAACATAATCAGCATGCCTGAAGGCGAAGACGTTAACAGCATGATGATAAAACGAGGGAGCGATTGGATAGATGAGCGAATCAACGAGTGCATTTCCCCTGGACAGTAGTATCTGGGAACACATCAAGCACATGAATTATTCTGTAGGCATACCAGTATCCGAGAAGCGTATCTTAGATATACTCGGAGCCTTGCATGATATCTACGAGACGATTGAAGAAGACCCTGAAGCAGCACAAGAACTACTTATAGGATTGGCTGCAATTTTAACAGCAGTCAAAGAAGATAAAGCAGACACAGTCTTTGAAGAGTTTATGGTGAAGGACACCATGCAGAACTTTGATAAGGGAATCGAAAGAATCTTAAATGAAAAATCCAACTGACGTAGACGTAATCTTGCATGAACTGCAGAGCATTATGCTTAAAAAGCATGCAGATTATGGACCAATGAACATCTCTGGAGCACCTGGTGGTGCTATGAATGGGCTACGAGTACGCATGTATGACAAACTTGCACGCCTCAATAACCTTGTAGATACAGGCGACACGCCGAACTATGAATCTATTGAAGATACTCTAATTGACCTAGCAAACTACGCTATAATTGGGCTACTAGTCCAACGTGGACAGTGGGAAGGTTTACCCAATTCAAATGGCAAAACAACTGAAGAGAGTCGTAGTCCTCAGTGACTTACAGATTCCCTATCAAGATAATAAAGCCGTAGATGCTACGTTAGATTTCATTCGTGATTATAAACCAGATGAACTCTGGTGTGTAGGAGATGAACTCGATGCACCCGAACCGTCGCGCTGGAATAAAGGCATGGCGGGTGAGTATGCAGATACGTTACAAGATAGTATAGATTTAACAAATGAAATAATGGCTAGTTACCGAGAAGCATTAGGTAACAAGCCATTTTTTATTCAACGAAGTAATCATACTGACCGCATTGATACTTACATGCGCAAATATGCACCTGCTTTTATGTCTCTTAAATCATTAGAGATTGAAACCTTACTAGGTTATAGTAAACTAAAGATTAATTATCTACATAAAATGCATGAACTAATGCCTGGCTGGGTAATGGCACACGGTGATGAAGGCGCACTTAACCGTGCACCAGGAGCCACTGCTTTAAACTTAGCAAAGCGTTTAGGTAAGTCAGTAGTATGTGGACACACGCATCGCGTGGGTTTACAACATGAAACAACTGGCTTCTATGGTAAGACACATACCTTGTATGGTCTAGAAGTCGGGCATATGATGGATATCAAGCAGGCAAGTTACCTTACTTCAGGTAGCGCCAACTGGCAGCAGGGCATTGGTATCTTAGTACAAAAGAATAATAAGGTAACACCATTTGCTGTTCCAATTGTTAATGGCGAGGTAATCATTCCATAATGAATTACATTTCGGAGTATAACGAGTTGGTACAAACTCTAGCAACAGAATATGCACGCAGGTATAACATGTTAGAGCGTGATGATATTGCACAAGAGTTGTGGGTATGGTTTGTTTCGCACCCACGCAAGTACAAAGAGTGGTCAGACCTAGAACAAAAAGATAAAGATAAACTTATTGCTAAGTCGCTACGTAATGCAGCCCTTAAATTCTGTGAACGTGAGAAATCTAAAAAAATTGGGTACGATATGTCCGATTTATACTACTATGACGCTTCAGTTGTAGAGGCTTTCTTGCCTTCAATCATCAGTGAAACCTATGTAATACCAGTTAAGATTCAAGATTTAAATTCTAAGTTTGGAAGCGGAGACTTGTCGGATGGCAACAATTGGTTATCTCTTCGCTCAGATATAGCATCAGGTTACTATAAGTTATCCGAAGCAAAGCAAAACATATTACGCTTACGCTTTAGTGTAGAGCAGCCAGACTGGGCAACACTGGCAAAAGAAATGGATAGCACACCAGATGGTGCACGTATGAAAGTTCAGCGTGCATTGAACTCACTTATTAAACACCTTGGTGGCTGGAAGCCACAGACTGATGAGGATGTAGTAAGTGAATGACTTAAGAGGTGAGCCAGCATTTGCATGTATATGCGGTTGTAAGATGTTTGAAGTAACAGTAATGTGGGATGAGGGAACACGGGCAGTAGGCTGGTATGACCTCACTCAGAAATGTAAAGAGTGCGGTACGTTAACAACAGCACCGACAGAAATAGATGGGTGTGAGGACTAATGCCTAATTATGATTTTAAATGTGAAACATGTTTAACTGTTATAGAACTACAAGACCCTGCACCTATTGGCTGCACAACTTGCGGTAACACAATGGTTAGAATATGGTCAGCCCCAGCCATTAAGTTTAATGGTTCAGGCTTTTACTCCACAGGAGGATAGTATGTATAACTTTACCGACCAAGCAAACTGCATTGGTATTGACGTTAATATGTTCTTTACTAAGGAAGGTACTAGTACATTTCAAGAAGAGAAACTTCTTAAACGTACATGTGCTGCATGTCCAGTTCAATCCGAGTGTCTGGACTATGCATTAAATCATGCAGTGCTAGGATGGTGGGGTGGCACATCAGAAATACAACGCAGAAGACTGCGTCAAAAACTTAATATAATTCCAGAACCAATCTTAATTGAAAGGGTAACACTATGACAGTATATGAAATTGCAGTAGGTGTTTTCTTGGCACTACTAGTAAGAGACATAGTATCTTTATTTGCAGTAGAAATTGCTAGACGTATTGAAAACAAAAAATATGAAAAGCAATTCGATGAGTTGATGGACAACTATGATATAGAAGTAGAAGAAATGCGTAGAGCAAGAAAGAAGAAAGCAGTAAAGAAGAAGTCATAAGGGGACAAAAAAAGACCCCTGCCAGGTAGGTTAATTTACCTGAGCAGGGGCTTTTACTTTTTGTTTACTTGGAACCGCGACCAAATTCTTTGGCTTTAGGGTCAAGTGCCTTCCAGATTGGTGCAATGAAGGCAGACAAGAAGGCATATACAAGTGCCTTAGGGTCTGTTACACCTGATGCATAGAGTGCTACAACAGTAGGCACAGCAGCACGGGCGTATGTAGTTGCAATAGCAACGAGTTTATCTGTATTCATATTTCCTCCTTAGGATTTAAAGACTGGCTTACCAAAGCCTACGACAGTCACAGCCTGTGACCTACGTAATTTGGAACCATTCTTCTTCTTAAATGCACGCACCTTTAGGCAGACTTGCCCTCCATTGCGCTGGTCACCCTTCTTATCTGGGGCAGTATTGCCTTCGATGCAAGTGACCGTTCCATCTCCGTTGTCTTTGACTACAATCCCGATATGGGAAATGCGGTCAACTCCATCGTTAGGAAAATCAAAGAACACAATATCTCCTGGTAGTGGCTGAGCAGTATCACTTGCCTTTTCCCATTGTTTCTTTTTCATAAATGCTGATGCACCATTAACTGTAGATACACAGTTAGGAATCTTTAGATTTACCTCATTGGCACACCAATTAACAAATGACCCACACCAAGGCAGGAAGTTTGCCTTTGTGAAAGCACCATACTTAGTCTCGTTATCTTTTGGTCCTTCAATAACTCCGAGTTGACTCTTAGCAACCTCAATAAAATCTAAACGTTGACCCATTATTCTGCTGCCTTCTTATCTACTTTAGCAAATGCTTGATTAATTTCTTCTGCTGTTAGACTTCCATCTGCAAGGAAGAAGCGAGCAAGTGCTTCAATAACAGTTGCTGCGCCTAAGGCGCCAGCCAGTACCGCTGCTTGCCATACTTCAATACCAACAAGTGAACCCGCACCGATAACGCCAAGTGATTCTGCTGCAATAACCGCAACAATTCGTAGCATTACATTCTTAAATGTTTCCATTATTCTTCTTCCTCTTCGTCAATCCATTCGGATATGTCTATGTCTGGTACTCCTATACCCCACTTTGGTTCTGGGATTATGAAACCAACTGTCATTTATCGTCCTCCATTGTCCGTATCTTAAATGTAATTGCCCATATAACTAAACATAGAATAATTGCATAACCAACTACGGTTTTAGCCGAGCCTTCAAGTACAACCCATGCTACGAACATACCTAGTAGTGTCCAGAGTTGGTTAAAAATATCTGAAAAGAATTTCTTCATGGTTTTCTCCTATAGGCGGCTGTTGCGGCGGCTCCTGCCGCTGCTTGTGTTGCTATACCCCCTGCGATAATGGCTGAAACCACTACCTTTTCTGACTTCTCTCGCACCTCTGGTGACATATCGGCACCTACCTGAGCGAACGCTGCAAGTGCAGCGCTTGGATCAGTAAACATTGTTGCTAGTAACTCGGCTGGATTCTGCAATAACGCCACGGCTACCGCTTGCTCTTGTGTGAGCACAACTCCGTTGTCTAGTGTTACACTTTCCTCATGTTCTTGAGGCTCTGGAGCGGGTTCTGGCGGGAGTTCAGGCTCTGGTTGAGGTTCTACTATGGGTGCTTCCTCTGGAACCTCAGGCTCCGCAGGTTGCGGTTCAGGTTCTGGCTCTGGTTCAGGAGGTAAAGGTGGCTCAGGTTCTATTGGCTCTGGCTCTACCGCTGGTGGTAATTCTGGTTGTGGCACTGGTACGGGTTGAGGAGCAGGTTCGGGTTCTGGAGCAGGAATTACTTCAGGCTCTGGAAGTACGGGAACAGGCTCAGGCTCAGGTTCAGGTTCAGGAAGAGGTTCAGGCTCAGGTTCAACAGGTTCAACAGGAGCAGGCTCTTCTGGTACAACAGGCTCTGGAGTGGGACTTACAGGGAGTGGCTCCAAAAACGCAGAAGAAGGAATAACTTCCCATCCAGTATCTGTAAACCACATTAAACTAACGTTGGCTCCGCCACCATTTTCGTAATACCACATTTCAATAATCATAGGTACTGCTTGAGTAGTAGGTATATCGGCGGTTGAACCGCCTCCGCCTTTGTCGTACCAATCATTTATATACAACTGACCATCAAGGTATAGTCGAACACCATCATCTGCAGGTGCAGTAATGTATGTAGTGCCAGTTTTAATTGGAGTAAAATTACCAGTCAACTTAACTATAACATCCTCTGACCTACCAGAGTTAAGTACTTGACCACTGCCCCAGTTAAAATCAACATTAGGTACTTGAGTTACAAGTATAGGTTGTGCATTTGCTGGCAATACTGGTGCGTTGTTTTGACCTAAAACATTATAGACTTCTGCTGTTAATCCATCTTCAGCCCTTGCAATTGCAGGGAAAAGAAATAGTGAATTAAATAATATAAAAGATATTGCTAAACTATTTCTTACCTTGCTCACAAAGGAGTAAGTAAATTTGGTCAACGCGGGTTTCCAATCTATCGACTTGGTCTTTTACCGAACTGCCCCCGTTATTTTTAAGTTCACTGAGATAGTGTTTAACTAACCAGCGTGTTGCTGCACCAAAAGATGCAATGATAGTTACGACTGAAACTATAAGCCCAGCCCAATCCGATGCACTCATTACACAGTCCTAACAATTATCTGCAAGATACCGCCAAATCCATCAAAGCCTTTATCTGGTGGTGTCGCACGTGTGAATTGAATCTGTTCTATAACAACCTGTCGAGTCTCACCTGTTGTTAAGTCTTGCCAAGTAACTATGTCACCTGATTCTTCTATCTCTTCTAGTGCTGCAATGCGAGCCATCGCTCGCCCTTCGTATCCTGTTTGTACATTAAATCTATCTGTTTCAATATCAAAGCAATACACTGGATACTGGATAAGACGCTGACGTGGTGTAGCAATAGTAGCCTTGGCTTGGTATCCCTTAAAGACTGGACCTCTGCTTGCAGTTGTACTGTCACGTGTAAATAAAAACTTATATGCTACATATTCTTGAGCGGTAGATGGTTGAGAGGTTGTAACCTCTACAGCAGTAATGCCAGAACTGTAAGTTATGTGGTCATACTCAACATCATTCTTATCTACTGTTTCAAGCGTAAGAGTTCCATAACTAAAATCTCCACGCCCAAGTAAACGCTTAAAGTTCTTAGGTTCTAGTGTTCCATATCTAATATTTCCAGTAGTTAAATAACCAGAGGTTACTAGTTCACTTGCTGATTCAAGATAAATTGCACCATTTGTTGTATTATATGCAGTAGTAAAAGCAAGACGGTTAGTTGCACCCATAAAGGCAACGGCTGTTGTATAGTGTTCTGATGTTTGTGTCACCTGCAAATCATTTGCGTATGCAAATACAAGTGACTCAAGTTCTGTACCTAAATCAATTCTAATAAGACCACCATCTAGTGCACCAATACCAGAGGCTGCCCAAACAAATCTATCTCTTGCTGCAAAGTCGTATACAGGTTGGCTTGTCTCTACAATAAGTGGTCCATAGTTTAATGACCCGCCATCTTGGTCGTTGATAGCGGCAACTCGAATACCTTTATTAGTGCCAATCATTATACGTCCAAGATAATAGTATATCTTTTCTATAATCTCACCAGCAGGTAATTCTGCTGCAACTACCGCTGATGTAAGAGTAGGCATAACACCAGCAGTAGATATGCTATACTTCTGTATAGTAGAGTAGATACCTGAATGTCCTGCTGTGTAAATAGCAGGACCAGATGCAGCGATAGATGTGTAGTGATAGTTAGTATTAGTATTAGTATATAGAGCAGTCGGCAACGCTGTTGCCGTAGTTGTTACTTCATAAACTGCGTTATTAACACAAAGAACAATACGGTCTTTAACAAACTCCATTGCTGCATATTGAATTGTAATACTATTTGCAGTAAACATAGGTGATGGAATGGTTGTAGTATTGTCAGTTAGTAACTTCTTGTACATATGAAGTCTTGGAGTACCACTTATATCAGCATTAGTTATCCAGTATGCGTAAACACCATCATCACAGATAGCATAGACTGGTTCTGCGCTACCAGTATTGTAATCAATAAAGTGAATTACTGGGTCGGTTACTCCAGTACCAACTGGAGATACAGCAGTAGAAGTTACGTTGGATGCAGTTTTAGCATATGTAAAGGTTGTTGTTGTAGGTGCACCCGTGATGGTATAGGTGCCATTAAAGGTAGCATCTACACCAGTAATGGTTATACTCATACCAGTAGATAAACCGTGTGCTGTAGATGTAGTAAGGGTTGCTACGTTTGAAGTTAAAGCCTTGTTAGTTATAGATACAGTAATTGCTGGATAAACTTTATCAACATCGTATTCATCATGTAGCAATACTCCATCTATTCCAGACCACTGAATAGAACGTACGTGTTGGTTAGTATGCTGATGGTCAGTACCAACTATAGGACCAGTAGTAATATGAGTATCTGATACTGACTTAAGAAGCGTAGCCTGTCCTTTTGTCCAAACATCTATACCTTGTGAGTCAGCAAAACGATAGTGACCATTAGCATCGGCGGTTCCTGGGTCAAGAAATTTAATACCAGAACCAGCATGAAAGGACATTTGGCTACGAATCCACCAACCAGTAAGTGATTGCTCACCTGGTTCTTGTCCATTATCAAACTGGTCTTTCTTAAATGGTGCAGTCTGGCGTACGTAAGGGCGCTCATCTTTAATAGCATAGATAAAAGGCAAGCCACCTATTGCAGTATCATATGCAATATCTGTATTTTGCCAGATTGAATTGTTGGAGACAATACCAATATCAACTGCAATAGCACGGGCGTTGCCTGTTAAATCGCCACGACCTTCGGTTATGTCTCTACCAGCCACCGTATCTCCTTATATAATTGATGCTTCTGCTTCGTCTACTGCGTCGTCTATAGTACGACCATGCTCTTTAGAGCAGTTCCCACATATCTTGCACATATCGTCCCTAAAATTAGTTGAGCAGTTTGAATCCGTGCTCAGGGATTAGTTATTATTTTAGTAGTAAATAAGAACGCAGCCCGTGCCGCCTGCGCCACCAGCAACTATGGAACCACCTGATGTTCCTGCGCCACCACCACCGCCTCCGCCAGAGCCACCTGCTCCACCAGTAGCGGTATTAGCAGTTGCTCCCGCACCAAGGTATCCACCTCCACCACCACCACCGCGCTGGCTTGCTGATACCGAACTTCCTCCAGCAAAAAGACCCGAGCCTCCGCCGTAACTTACTCCAATGTTATTTGTTGTTCCACCGCCACCACCACCGACATATAAACCATCTCCACCCTTGCCACCAGGGTTTCCACTTTGGTCAGCGGCTCCGCCACCTCCAGATGTTCCAGCACCACCAACGGAAATACCTCCGAAACCAGCGCTGTTTCCACCACTACCACCAATAGCATATGCAGCAGAACTTCCCGTTCCACCACGACCACCAACTTGACCTTCGGCTCCACCTCCTGCACCAGAACCACCAACACCGTTTGAAGGTGGGGAAGTAGCAGTTCCTCCATTAGCACCACCTGATGCAACTAAACCGCCAAATAAACTTGGGTTGCCTGGAGTATTAAGAAATGTAGATGTATTACAGGTTCCACCAGCACCAATGGTTGCTGTTGTTGTTGGTGTTACCCAACCTTGCATAACGGCTCCACCACCACCACCGCCTCCGCCAGAAACAGTAGAACCAGTCAAACCACCTGCACCACCGCCACCAACCACTACTGCATAAACCTGTGATACGGGAAATGAAAGTCCAGTTTGATTAGATGTGTAAGTATTACGAAGCGTTAAACCAGCAGGAACACCTGTTGGAAGAATAGGTGGAGTAGCACCTGCAGGTGCTGGGAATACTGAATATGCCATTACGCTATCTCCACTCCGCTGATATGAAACTTAACTGTAGTTGCTGATGCAAGCCCAGCAATAATCTTAGTTGTAGCAAGGACCTGCTTGAGGTCAAACATTGCTGTTGAGTTTGCTGCTAGTGCCACATCCTTGAATAGGTCAACAGAGTCTAATGTGATAGTAAATGTAGCAGCAGTAGATGCCGAGTTAGTTACTACGATGTTAGTTACTACTGTTGTAGTAGATGATGGGACTGTATAGAGCGTTGTGCTTGTTGTGGCTGCTGCTGTTCTAGCCAGTGCTTTAGATGTTGTAGCCATTAGTTACTACCTTTTTCCTTTACTTAGAATCCATAATATCTTCAACCTTTAGGGCTTCGATATCTACGGCTGCTGATGTTGCTAGGTTTGCTAGGTCTCTTGCTTTACTCATTATTTCTCCTAATTGAGTGCTGCTGCTGTATAAGATGGAGTGATACTTCCACGTGTAGCGGTCCAGTCGGTATTAGTTAATGAACCAGTTGTTGCGCTACCGTTTACTGTTCCTTCAGTATACGTTGTTGTCGTTGTAGAATATGAACTTGTTCCGTATACAAATGTAAAGCCATTGACAGTATATGTTCCAGTAAGGCTTCCGTCTGCTGGAAGTTTCATAATTACTGATGCTGTGTTGTTGTTAATCCAAGAACTAATATACATATTGCCACTCGAATCAACGAATATTCCTTGTGGTTGTAGGTTATATGTAGAATTTGTAACCTGACGTTGCCATTGAATATTTCCATCTAAATCATATTTTGTAACCTGAATAGCAGTTCTGGTTGATACTGTAGTTCTATAAAGAACATACATAGAAGAACCAGATATAAAAATCTGCTTTGCATATCCACCAGTTCCACTGTTTTTTTGCCAAAGAGTAGTGCCACTTGAATTTATCTTAAATAAAACTCCACCCTCTGTTGCTACATATATGTTGTCAAGAGAGTCTGATTTCATTGCTCTTGGGTATTGTCCTAGTGAATATGTTTTTGTCCAGCCATTACCAGTGCCAGTCCATTTCCATACTGAGGTAGTGTTTCCAGCGTTTTCTCCGCCACCAACAACCATATCTCCATTAGAAAGAACACAACCAGCCTGTCCATTAAAGTTGGCTCCAGTTGAATTCCAGTAACTTGTCTGGTTTATGCTTCCATTAGAGTTCCACTTAAATGTATATGGCTTAAAGTTTGCACCAATATACCAACTACCATATCCAAGGATATATCCAGATGAGAAATCATAACCTTGCATAACTAAGTTTGCATTAGCATTACTGGTAGTTTTCTGCCACTGCAATGTGCCAGATGAATTTAGTGAGTATATATACCAGTTAGAATCATTTGCGCTTGAAGAACCTGTAACAATATTTCCAGATGAATCGACAGTAATCATTGGATTATTTGGAAGATAGTCATCTCCAGCAAAAGCCATTTTGTATGCCCATTGAAATGCGCCACGTTCATTTATCTTCATCGTGTACGTATCTCTATCACTTGCTCCAGTTAAGAAAGCACCGACTGTATAGACATTTTTATTTGAGTCAACAGCAACTCCACCTATGCGTGTATCTACAGTAGACATCCAGTATGGTTGATATCCAACATTTCCAACAAGCATTGATTGGTATCTCTTGTCAACTAAGACAGATGATTCCTTAAATCTTTTGACTGCCATTGATTATCCAATCACTACGATAACTATTCCTGAACCACCTGCTGCGCCTATATATGTATCTGCGTCAGATTGCACTCCACCACCACCTCCGCCTCCAGTATTGGCAGTGCCAGCAGTAGATGTTACTTTTCCAGAAGAACCACCAGCCCAACTTGCTCCACGTCCAGCATTAGTTCCACCAGCACCGCCACCGTTTTCTCCACCTCCACCACCACCTGATGAATAAACTTCAGCAGTTCCAGTTATAGAGTTAGAAACTCCACTACCACCTGCACCACCACGACCAGAACCAGCAGTAGCGCCATTTACTCCAACGCTACCTGCGCCGCCGCCGCCACCGCCGCAACCATTGCCCGCTTGTCCGCCATTATTTCCTTGAGAAAGTTGAGCGCTTCCAAAAAGAGCCCAACTAGAAGCATCTGTTCCACCGCCGCCTGAACCGCCATTTTGTCCTAAAAGGACCCAGTTATTACCTGTGCCTCCACCACCTCCGCCTCCAAGAACAGAGTAATCTCCTAATTGGCTAGGATTTCCATTTCTGCCAAGGTTATTTGCATAAGTAGAATTTGATGCAGCACCACCAGCACCTACGGTTACAGTTAATGTTCCAGATGGAAGAAGTGCGGAAGATTTATATAAATATCCACCACCACCTCCGCCTCCAGCACCATCTATACCACTTGATGCTTGACCGTAACCACCACTACCGCCACCGCCTACAACAAGAATTTCGGCAGTACCAGCAGTACCAATAGTAATAGAACCAGAACTGTTAAACTTATAAATAGTTTTACCAGCGCGAGATGTAGTGTCGATTGTCGGTGAGCCAGTTGTTGATGTTACCGTTGCTGGTGAAACCGCAGATATATTCTGTTTAGTAAATCCCGTTCTAAAGGATGAAATTCCCACTATGAAATCTCGCTTCCAAATGCTGTGAATGAAAGAGTAGTTGTTGATGCATACACTGTAATCACATCTGTTGTAGCCAATGTGATACCAAGTGTTAGCGCTGTTGAGTCAGATGCTCCGACTGAAATATCGTAAGCAACATAGTGCACAGCAGCAAGAGTTGCTCCTGCTGGTCGCACAGCAATACGGTATGTAGCAGCAGTTGTTGTCTGGTTACAAATAACAATGGTAGATACCACTGCTGATGTAGCCGACGGAACTGTGTACAGCGTCGTTGCTGTTGTTGCGCTTGGGTTAGATTGTCCTAGTACTTTATATGCTGTTGGCATTTGTTATGCTCCCATCAAGAGGAATACAGTTGGTGTCGGGTCAGTGGTTACTGCTCCCCAAGATTCGGATGAACCATTTGTTGTTAAGAACTTTCCAGCATTACCAGTTTGAGAAGGTAATGAATATTGAGATACAGCAGACCATTCAAGTCCAGTTGCTGTAGATGAGTTAGCCTTGAGATAATATCCATTTGTCCCTAGCGCAAGTTTACCAACAGTATCTGCTGCTGTACCTACAAGAATATCACCCTTAGCATCAAAGATTGTTTCTTCGATAGCAGAGGCTAATTCAAATGATGTGAATGTAATTACTTCAAGTACATCGCTAGCAGCAAGGGCTGAAAGAGATGTAATACTTGTTCCATTAGTTGCGCTATAATCAGTTGTTGGAACAAGGAGAACACCATTAAGATATACTTGAGCCTTACCAGGAATATAAGATAATGTTAATCCATTAGAGTCAGCACCTGATACTGACGTTTCTCCGCCAGAAGCGTTAAAACGATAACGATAAATTGCTGCAGTTGATGAGATTGAACCCCACTCGGAACCCGTCCAAGCATACATAGCATTAGATACTGAATCCCAGTAAATAGCACCTGTAATAAGTGCATTACCATCATTGTCTACAGATGGAGCAGATGACTTGCTACCAAGGTAGCGGTCATCGAATGAGTCATAGGATGCGGCAGCGGCTGTAGCGCTTGCTGCAGCAGCGGTAGCAGAACCTGCCACAGTGTCTACATAAGCCTTTGTAGCAGCGTGTAGGTCTACAGTAGGAGCACCTGACAAGGTAAGAGCACCAGTCATTGTGCTGCCAGCCTTTAGTACAAAAGAGTCATAGACAGTTCCACCTGATTGAATTGCTGTTGCAATCTCACCAAGGGTATCAAGTGTAGAAGGTGCTGAGTTAACTAGGTCTGCGACCTTTGTATCTACATAAAGTTTAGTAGCAGCATCAGTGTTAACTGTAGGTGTAGCAAGAGATGTAATCTTTTGGCTATTAACAGATACTGAGCCAGTAGGCGCAGCCATTTGGTCTAAACGAGATGTGCGTACCTGTGTATCAAAATCAGAAACAGTTGCTGCTAATTGTGTACCAGTGTGGTTAGCACGGGCATATGGGTCTGTAACCATCTTGGCTGCTGTGATAGTACCGTCAGCAATATCTGCTGCAACGATGGTTCCATCAACAAGGTCAGCGGAAGTAATAGTTCCACCAAGGTCTAACTTAGTCTTGGCAATCGCTGCGCTTGCATTGATGTCAGCGTTAAGAATTGTGCCATCTAGAATCTTGGCAGATGTTACCGCTCCGTCTGCTAGGTCTCCAGCAACGATAGTGCCATCGGCAATCTTAGCCGAAGTAATAGCACTGTCAGCAATATCTCCAGTAGCAATAGTTCCATCAAGAATCTTTGCTGAGGTTATGGCTCCATCTGCAATGTCGCCAGCGACGATAGTTCCGTCTGCTATCTTGGCGCTAGTAATTGCTGAGTCTGCAATCTTACCCGTAGTTACTACTGTTGGGGCTAACTTGCCCTCTGTAATCGATAGGTCATCAATCTTAGTTGTGCCTACAGCACCAGTTGCAATCTTACCGCTTGTGATAGCAGAGTCTGCTATATCACCTGTAGCAATGGTTAGGTCTGCAATCTTGGCAGAGGTAATAGCACTATCAGCAATCTTGGCTGTAGTTACGTTAGCATCAGTAATCTTAGCGGTAGTCACAGAGTTAGACTGGAGCATCGCTGTGGTAATCATATTAGTGTCTGATGTCTCAAGGACGTTAGCAATAGTTAGACCGTGTGCGGTTGTTGAGTTCTCAATGTGAGCATTGGCTTCACGATAGTCACGCCCGATAGCCATATGGCGAATTACTGCTCCAGCACCGTGTGCTTGACCAGCAACAGGACTTGTTTCAACTCCACGAATAATTGTTAATACATCACCAGAGACTCCAGTAACATCTACAATTTCTTCAAGCGCTGTATCTGGGTCAATAACAACAGTAAATGTTGAAGTAGTTGAAATACTAGGACCAGATATACCGCCAAGTAATGCAAGTGCAGAACCGACTGTCATTGATGTAGTGCTAGCATTAATACCAGCCGATAGGCTTGTCTGTTGTGAACGTGAAGAATAGTTGCGTATTGTCATTTATGTTCCTATCGGGAGAAGTGAACGCGAGGCGGATATTGTTTTTGTTGTGCTGATTTTTCTTCAGCAAGACGCTGGCTATATAGTGCATACAGTTGTTTAGTTGCATTTTGTGATGAACCAAACGGACGCTTGTTATCAGTCTCATCAGCCTGTGGACTAGTCTGAGAAGCACGGGCAGGGTCAAGATAAGCAAGTAAGCGGTAAGCAGCACCAAGGATAACTACATCACGTGTAGATTCTGGAAGTCCAGTTTGTGCAGAATATGAAGTAGTTAATGAAGTACTAAGAGTAGTAGGTGAGGTAGCGTAAGTAACTTTAACTGTGCGTCCAGGGGCTACGCGGTCTCCGATAGTAACTGTCTGTGCACCAGAACCCCAAGTGGTAACGTCTGGATTAGCATCAAAGTCATATCGTCTAATACGAATCCACTCTTTAGATGAGCCAATCTCTTCCCAATGCATACTAAGTATGTTTTGAATATCTAATCCACTAAGTTCATAAGTTGTAACTGCTGGGTTAAAAGTAAAGGAAGTTTGCTTGACTGCATAGATTACAGAGCCAAGTGACTTAATTGTATCTTGAATTGCACGCTTAACTACAAAACGTGGAAAGGTAGGACTAATTGTAACCTTGTCACCCGCAGCATGTGCTGCTGTTGTAGTACCTAAATAACCACGTCCATAAGGAGCAATAGTTGCCGTATTGCCAATTCTGTCAATTGCATCTATCCAGATTAACTCATCATTAATCTCTATAGTTCCTTTGCCAACATCAGCGCTTGAGCCAAGCGACATAGTTAGTGGCGCATCTACAGTTGATGCAGTAGCCGCTAATGCAGCACGCAAATGTGTAGCGCGGTCTTGCTGCAATGTATATCCAGCAAGGTTAATTACAACCTCATCTGTCAATTCATTCAATGTGATAGCCACAGATTACCTTACTTTCTTTTTTGTCCTACGAAAGCATCGTAGTAGTGCTCATCAAACGAGAAACGTTTCATGTGTGGAACAGTTGCTCCAGTGTGTGCATAAACAGGAACATCTGCCTTATCACACAGGGCAAAGAAATATATATCCTCACCCATAAAGTTCTTGCCATGTCCAATGTCAGAAAACAATGGAGCATCTGGCAGTACAGCCCTAATGCGGTCAACTATGCTACGGTGCATAAGCACGTAGCCCATACCTGCTGCTCCGACTGGCATTAGTTTATTCTTTGGCAATGGGTGTATGCGGGTAATACCTACAGTTCCATTGCTCTCTACAAAATTAAATAATGTAGGCATTGGAGTCATAAGACTCTCTTCAGGCTGGTCAGTTGTAAAGTAAACTCCAGTAAGAATAGGACGTTCTATTACATCCTTGTTATCCCAAAGCAGTTTAAATGTATTTACACTTATAACTACATCTGAATCTACCCAAAGAATCCAGTCTGCTTTATTGCCTTCATACCAATGGTTAATTACTTTATCGCGCTGTCTAGCAATCTGATTGCCTTGACTGCGTAGAGTGGTTACGACTTCTACTCCAGAGTGGAGCATTACATCGGTAACACCCTGCATAAACTTTCCATCAACCATACCATTATCGCACCAAGCGATAGCCAACTTGTCGTTCATTGTCCCCTGCTTTCTTACTTCTTTTTTGCTCTTGCGTTATCCACAAGATTTGGATAAGGTCTTCCAGCCTTTTTAGCCATTGCTTTAGCCTTTGCTTTTTGAGCAGATGTAAGTGGTTTTGATTTCTTATTAGGATTCTTTTTATCCCAAAATGCTTTCTTTACCATTTTACTTTATCTGCCCAGTATGCTGCAGACATTTTGCCTTTAGCAATGTTCTTAGCATGACGTGCTTTAAAAGAAGCCTGTCGCTTTGTGGGCTGACGGTCTCCAGTCACACCCTGTTGACCAAAGCGAATAGTCTTAACCTTCGTACCTTCTTTAGCCACAACAACGTGCGACTTCTTAGGATGGTTAGGCGTACGCTTTGGTTTATTAAAACCAGATACTCCTGCTCGCTTTAGTCTAGGGTCTGACATTATTTACCTTTCTTAACTCCAGATACACGCTTAAGGCGTGGATTAGCAGCAACGGCTTTCTTGCTTGCTTTGCGTGCTCCCGATGCGAGAATCGCACCAGCACGCTCCATACTCACACCTTGCTTGGCAGCAATTTTCTTTTGTACTGCTTTGAATCCTGGATGTGCTTTCATTAATTTGTTTTTCCATTTGGACGTACTCCGTACTTTTTGTAAATCTCAGCACGTGCTTTTTCTATGTTTTTTACTTTACCACTGTTAATCATTTTTTGAAATGCATCTTCAGCAGCCTTGACATTAGGTTTAACAGTTGGCTTAGGCGTAGCCTTAGCCGTAGGTGTTACCTTAGGCTTAGGTGTTGCCTTGCGAATCATAGAAGCCATTACTTCTTCTTGCCCATCTTCTTTGCTACGGCTTTTTTTGCTGCCTTCTTGACAATCTTCTTCTTTGCAAACTTCATCATCATGGCTTTTTCTTCCATTGACTCTGCCTTTGCGTACATCTTGCCAGCCTTGCCAGCCATCTTCTTCTTCATCATTATATGCCCACTTCCTTCATAACTTCGGCAACCTTGTTGTTGACCTTATGTGCTGCTGGCATCTTTTCTGCATTGTAAGGACGGTTTAATGTCTCACTTGCAGTAATTGCTGCCTGTACTTTTTCTGGTGTAGTTCCACCAGGTTGGATACCTTGTGCTTTTGCTGCTGCATATCCATTGAGACGTGCATCCCACTTCTTTTTGGATATATCTCTTGTAGCATCTCCTGCATTTAATTGTAGGCTTTTAGCCTTGCAACCAAAGCAAGGGTCATACTTGCAATTGCTGTGGTCAATACTTACTTCTTCAGTCTGATTAAAAATTGTAGTTGATGTAATATCACATTTACTACAACCATACAATGATACATACTGGTCCATCTGACCATCTACTAATTTGTATGACCACTCAAGTACTTTAGTAATGTGGTCATTCTCTGTTAAACAAGCCATTGTGTCCCTACTCTACAGTGAAGTTTGCTTCTGTAACTCCAACGTTGCCAGCAATCAATGCTGCTTTAGTAGCATCATTAACAACATTCTTAGTACCACCCATATAAACCTCATCATAAGTATCTAGGTCATCTTGTGATGGATATCGTACTTGACGGTATGTACCGCCAGTTTTTATAATTGTGATACCACGGTCAATTGTATAAAAGTCAAATAGACGATGACCGCCTGCAGGACCCTCAGCCACCGTTGGTGTCTCAAAGATATAGTTTGTCATGCGTCCTCCTTAATGGACTTACTGTTAAGTAAAGGCTAAGCGAACCTAACCTTTACTCAACCGTCAATCAATTAAGCGATTGATGAACCTGATTCGATTCGGTATAGTGCCTCTTCACGGTAACGTGCAAAGCCGAGTACGCCGTACCATCCGATTGGACGGAAGCGCATCAACTTATCTGTTACTGGTCCGATTACAGTGTGTGGCTCTTCTGCCACAGCCTGTGCAAGTGCTTGCTTACCGCAAAGAATTGTGCGGTAGTTCTTAGCAGATGAAGCACCATCAGTTCCCACGTATAGACGTGGTGACTCTACGATGAACGCTCCGCCGTACTGACCAACTTCTCCTGCCCAGATGCGGTCCTGTGAAGCACCGTACTGGTTAGGGATGAGCCAGCCTGTAGCAGATGAATCTGCCATCAAGTCGAATGTTACATCTGGGTGCATACCTGCCCAATAAAGTGAACCCTTGCGAGCCTTAGCCTTATTAGCACGTAACTTGTGAACAGCCTTACGGATGTTAGCACCTGAGATTGTAGCAGCAGCAGTAATTGTTGCTGTTGATGTTGCTGTTGCACCTGCGTATAGAACGTTAGTTCCACCGCGAAGTGTTGTCATTGCAATCTCGTCGATAGAGTCTGCAAGGTTAACAGCAATGATGTTCGCAACTGCTGGGTCAACATCAGCAAGGCTGAATAGTTGAAGAGCACGTGTTACGAGTGTTGAGTTACCATACTCTGCAAGAGTAATAGTTGTTGAGGTTGGTGTAGCAAGTGCAACAGAGTCGCGGTCTGCATCTTCAGTAAGAGCAGTGGTCTGTGTTGAAAGGTCTACGAAGCGCTGTAGAACAACTGTAGAACCAGGTTGTGTCTGGTTTGTTGGTTGCTTATCAGCGACGGCACGAATGAGCGGCTCATCGCGGAGTGCGAACTCCAAGAGGCGGTCATAGGCCTTTTGTACCAAACCTGCTGAACCGACTGTACCTCCGAATGAGGATGAGCCAGTTGATGTATAGGCATTAGCCATTGTTTGTCACCTCCAAGTGACTAGTTGGAAACTATGATTGTGAACGGAGGATTGCTAGGAACTCTTCTTCAGATTGCGCGTTCTGCATACGAAGTTCTAGGTCTTCTGCTCGGTCAGGTGTAGTAGCACCTTGAGTGATAACGTCCTGCTGACGTAATGCAGCGCGGTCCATCTCACTTACTCTTGGTGCATCCTGCTCTGTCGCAATTCCAAACAAGTCTCCGTTATCTTCAAGCCAAGTATTAACTGACTCTTCAGAAACTTCGTCTATGTCCTTAAGAATTAAACGCATTGCTTTAGGATTTACACCTTTCTTTTCTAGGACTTCTTTGACTGTACGTTCACGTTGAACTTTAGATAAACCATCTAGTTGTTCCGTTAGTTCCTTAATACGTTTTTCGTCAGAACGCTTAGCCTTGCGTAACTTTTTTAATAAGTCACTGCTATCGCCTGAGAAATTCTCGGTATCTAGGTCGTCGTCTTCGTCATCCCATATGTTGTTGCTCATAGCAACTATCCACCCTTCTATTGTTTGAGTTCGCAAGCCTCAGTGACCATTCGGGGAAATGGGCTGGCTCTTGCTACCAGTCTGTTACGCTGACGGGGCTGGTGGGTCCGTTCAGGATATTATATTTGCCCTGTAGTCTTACTCTTAAGACTAACTTGGGACATGCCAGATGAACCAGAGAAGGCTCCTATTTCGCGTGCTGCAAGCGTTTGACGCTTACGCTTAGCAGAAGCAAGTCCTTTAAACTCTTCTTCTTCACCTGTTGTTTTATTATATGTAATGCCTTCGGCATTATAGATAGCACTAAGTTTTTCAGTTGTTGGTAGATACTCTGCAATTTTCTCGTATCCAGCCATAGCCTTAGCCCTATCAATACCTAACTTGGCAAGGTCCTCTGCTGTACTAAGACTTGTTTGACCAAGTCCCTGTGATATAGAAGCGGCGCTAATCTCAGCAACGTTTACTTTTTGCTCCAGTTGCTTAGAACCTTCCTTAGGATTAAGAAAGTACTTGACTAGGTCAGTCTCTGTAATATCATAAAGTCTTTTAAGTTCTGTTTTAATATTAGCATCTGATAGATTTACGCGTGTAACTACCGTATCAATACGGTCCTTAAATTCATTTGCTGATATATCATTGCCAATAACTTCAGCCATTTTTTGCTGACGAGCAAGACGGGTAGTAGCATCTGTAGCAGTACCAAAGTAATCACTCAAACCGTATGCTTTAAGTGTTTCACTATAATCATTTTCTAGTTCAAGATAGGCTGCTTCATTAATAACATTAAGACCTTTCGCAACACGAAATTCATTGCCTTTAAATCTATCAGTATAAGCCGTTTCTGATTTAAGTTTTAATTTAGCCTGCTCTGGTCCTAGGTCTTGCTCCATATATCTACGAATTGTTGGAACCAAACTTTCAAGACCGTATAATTTAAACGCTTCTTCAAGAAGAGCATAAGCATCTTTAGTATCTTTATCTATTTCTGGTGCTTTAAAATTAGTAACCTCAGATTGTGCTGCTTGGGCAGCACGCTGCAAATCAATAGCAGAAGCCATCTCAGTACTGGAACTGGCTAGTTGCTTTTGAAGGTCTTCATACGAAACGGGCTTTGCTTTTGTAGCACCAGTTTTATATTGAATACGACCCTTAAGGTTTTCAAGAGCAGATGTTTTAGACTTTAATGCTTGCTGAACAGCAGCAGTTGCTGCTTCTTGTTTTGCTTTGGCTGCTGCTTCTAGTTGCGCTTTAGTCTGTGCCATTATGCCATCAATCCGAACGACTTGAGGATATCAGTAGCGTAGTTTGCTGCTTCCTCTTTAGCGTTCTTTGTTTTAGCCCATCCAGGGTTTTGACGTAGTTTCTTATTAAAGTCAGTCATTGTCATATTACCAGTAAGACCATCTTGAATATCCTTGTCGAATACATCAATTGAATCCTGTGATAGTTCTAGGATTTGAGCCTTCTGCCACATATAGTTACCAGCAATATCCTGCACACTAACGGTATCTGAAATCTTATCTGCAATGCCAGCATACTGTGGCTGTGACTTTGCAATCTGCAGAATCTTTGCCTTGCTAGCCTCTAGGTCCTGTCCCTTTTTAAAGTTATCTGCAACGTACTTCATAGCCTGTTCTTTAGTTAGAACAACACCATACCTCTTTGCATATGAAAGAACACTATCTACATCCTGTGACGCTTTGCCGCCAGCAGATAACAGTGTATTGATATCGCTACCCGCAATGGCTTTTCCAGCAAC
>Ga0247723_1000647_pt1 | contig 22897 bp, 10 predicted proteins | sample MSEWelMarce5H_FC_FD_189079 | JGI IMG/M metagenome (GOLD analysis project Ga0247723, IMG submission 189079) | Subsurface sediment microbial communities from gas well in West Virginia, United States - MSEEL Well Study Marcellus 5H_FC | ecosystem: Environmental > Terrestrial > Deep subsurface >... | reverse complement strand
ATGTAGAGCCTTTATCGAGGCGACGCAACCACACTGGGTACCCATTTTCGACAAGCACAAGAAGAAGGATGACTTGGCAGACACGTGCATGCAGGCTCTGTCGTTTATCGACCGGGTTGTCGAAGAGCCTGTTGCCGAGGTCAAGGCGAGACCACGGAAACCGACTGAGAACCAAACTCGCACAAAGTACTCCAAGGCGAATCTGGCATGGCTCGTGGTCCAGAAGAAACACACGTCGGACAAGCGATTCGAAAAGGACCTGAAACGGTACTATCATTCTCTGAATGAACTTTTGACCGAGTTTAATTTGTCGAATTAGTAATAGTAGAATGTCCGTTACAAGTTCAGTCTTTGTAGGGACGAGAGATACTATGGGGTATGCAGATGATACAGGAACATATGCATTGTTTAATTATCCAACAGGTGTTGTATCCGACTCGGCTGGAAATTTATATGTCGCAGATCAGGGTAATTACCGTATTCGTAAAATTACACCATCTGGTGTCGTCACAACTATCGCTGGAAATTCAAATCCTGTGACTGTAAATGGAATTGGAACAGCTGCATCTTTTTCTTTCCCGACAGGTCTTGCAATCGATACAAGTGGGAATTTGTACGTCGCGGATTCGGATTGTATTCGTAAAATTACATTAATTTACACGACGTCAAAAACATACCCTCCCAAGATTACAGCGGGATGGACTACTGTTGTTCTTGCTGGAGTTGTAACAAGTGGAATACCTAGTAGAGGATATATAGATTCTACTACTGGAACAGCTGCAAAATTTAATAGACCACAAGGTATTGTAGTTAATCCGTCAAATGGAGATGTGTATGTCGCAGATTCAGGTAATAATCGTATTCGTAAAATTACATCAACTGGATCCGTAACGACTGTTGCGGGAGGTGCAGCTGGTTTTGCAGATGGTACAGGCACAGCTGCTCGGTTTAGTTATCCAAGCGATATTACAATTGATTCCAGTGGGAATTTGTACGTCGCAGATCAAGGTAATAACCGTATTCGTAAAATTACGCAAGCTGGAGTCGTGACGACTTTAGCTGGAAATGCAAATTATGGATTTCAAAATGGAACTGGTAGTAGCGCTACTTTCGATACACCTACGAGTATTTCTATTGATCCATCAGGTAACTTGTATGTTACAGAACCAATGTATAACCTCAGTGTACGTAAAATTACACCAGCTGGAGTCGTGACGACTGTTGCCACTGGATTTGTAGACCCTGTTGGTATTACAATTGATAAAACAACTGGATATGTATATGTTACAGAAAAGTCATCATTTTATATCGCAAAATTAGTGATATCATGTACAGCTGGAAATTACTTTGACAAAACTTCATTGACATGTAGTTCGTGTACGGCGGGAACCTACTCAGCTGCAGGTGCGTCGTCGTGTAGCTCATGTTCGGCGGGAACGTATTCAACTGCAGGTGCGTCATCATGTAGCTCATGCACGGCGGGAACTTACTCGGCTGCAGGTGCGTCGTCATGTAGTTCGTGTACGGCGGGAACGTATTCAACTGCAGGTGCGTCGTCGTGTAGCTCATGTTCGGCGGGAACGTATTCAACTGCAGGTGCATCGTCGTGTAGCTCTTGCACGGCGGGAACGTATTCGTCAGGGGGTGCATCGTCGTGTAGCTCATGCACGGCGGGAACTTATTCGTCAGGGGGTGCATCTGTGTGTACTTCATGTGCGGCTGGAACGTATTCGACTGCAGTCAATGCGACAAGTTCGGCAGTTTGTAATTTGTGTACAGCAGGGACTTACTCGTCGGCGGGTTCATCGGCATGTAGTCCATGTACGGCTGGAACTTATTCGTCAGGGGGTGCATCTGTGTGTACTTCATGTGCGGCTGGAACGTATTCGACTGCAGTCAATGCGACGAACTCGTCAGTTTGTAATTTGTGTACAGCAGGGACTTACTCGTCGGCGGGTTCGTCGGCATGTAGTCCATGTGCAGCGGGAACATATTCTTCTGCAACTGGTGCATCGACGTGTAGTCCGTGTGATGGAGGGACGTATTCGGTTGCGGGTGCAACAGCGTGCACGGTTTCTTGTCCTCTGTTTTCTATAGTTTTAGGGTCTGCATGTTTAACATTCTGTCCACCCGGAAAATACAAATCAGGAACATCGTGTCTGAACTGCCCCGCAGGAACATCTTATGTAGGTTCTGGAGCGAATTCGGTTACCGATTGTACGTCGTGTGGATCAGGGACATACTCGGGAATAGGTTTCCCTGTATGTTCGAAGTGCCCAGCTGGAACAAGCTTTTCTGGAACCCGAGGAACGAACGATGCGGTGTGTGTGTCGTGTGCAGCGGGTACATATTCAAACACACCGGGAACAACCAATTGTTCTTCGTGTCCAGCTGGAACAAGTTCAGGAACTGGATATACGTTTTGTTATCGAGCAACAGGTGGAATAATAGACGATAGAGATCCTTACATCATACACACGTTCACGGCTTCTGGTAATTTTATTCCGATACAGACTGGTCTTGTTATACATGATTTAATTTACATGACAGCCACTGAAATTTATTCGTCTGTGGATACCAACTTTACATTGACCCAAACTACTTACTCTGTTACAATTGCATCTGGAACGACGCCTACAATTGCAGGGAAGTCACTTTATCTGAATTCGTCAAAAACCCGTGTAACTGAATATGGAACTTTTTCAGTTGGTACTCCTCAGTTTATCATTGTATATCTGAAAAACCCATGCCCCGGATCAACTTTTTGGAACCCCCTTAAAAAACAATGCGTTTCTTCATGTACGACTCCATACACAACGTCTCAAAACGGTGTATGTGTCAAATGTAGTTCTGATTTGGCACTGACTACCCCATTTGTGTGTGAACCAGGGTTTACGTTTACGGGAACGACTTGCATTGGTACTGAAAATAAGTGCCCAGACGATTCATGGACTCTTTCAGGAACGACGTGCACGAAAACTGAAATGAGTTGTCCAAGTGGTTCTGAGATGACACAAAAAAACTATTGCATGTCTTCAACTACTGGAATATCTCAACTTCCATTATCCGTAACTAGTACACAAGCTGCAGTTTCTACGACCGTGACCAAAGCTGCATCGGGGAGTGTGTGTGTTGCCAGTTGCCCTTTAAATACATATAAAAGCGATGGAGTTTGTGTTCAGTGTCCAGGTGGGCAAATTTCAGTTTCAGGGTCGACCAGTGTCACCGCATGCATGTGTCCAGCTAATACGTATGGTACAAACGGGTCTGGAGTATGTACATCATGTGGACCAAATATGACGAGTTCGGTAGGGACGCAAACAAGAGAGCCAGACAACCTTATAAGAGGAGGGTGTGTATTGTCTTGCCCGGTGGGTAGTTATGCATCATATGGGATGTGTGTGCCATGCCCGTATGGAACGTCTCAAGCGGGTTCAACGAGTGTTTATGCATGCATGTGTGCACCAGGAACTTTTCTCAGCAACGGTTCGTGTGTTGGACAATGTCCAGCCAACATGTATGGGGACGCGCGGAATGCAGTGTGTATATCATGTCCGTCACCTCACGTTTCTAACATGGGTTCTGTTAGTGTTACAGATTGTATGTGTCCAGATGGAACAGGTGGTACCAACGGGTCGGGTATATGTACTTCATGTACCGGCGGACAAATATCAGCAGTTACTGATGTGACGTGTCCCGATGATACTTGGACACTCACAGGGTATTTATGTTCAAAAGTGAGTGGATATGAATGTCCCAATAGCACTGACTGGAAAGTTACAGACACGTGTTATTCAACAAATTTTACGTATCCATCTGCGGGATGTACCCTCAAAAGTTACACATGTCCGAGCGGCTGGACATTGAATGGTTCAGTTTGTTTTCAAATGGGACAACCAATGTCGAATGCACGTGTAACTGTCAGTTGTCCAAGTTCAACTGGATACACGTGTCCATCTGGATATACTTTATATGGGACTACATGCAGGTCGAACACTCCTCTGTATTATTCATGCCAAAATGGAGGATCAGAAGTATCCACATACAATAACAGTGGGTCTACATCTCTTACAAGTCCATGGATTCTCAGTGGCACTGGTTCGAATTCTGTGTGTAAACGATATAGATGCGGTTCAGACACCCCGAGTGGAACGTATCTGATGTTTACTGGTAGTACTTGTATGAAATATAACACAACTTATACATGCCCAGATAGCAGCTATCGCCAAGAAGCTTATGCAGGAAGTTTTCTAACATCTCTCGCAGGAATACCCGGTTGTAATAAATGGCAAAATGTCACCGACGACTATGACGTAGTTGCATATGTGGACCAGTTCTATCAATTTTTTAAAGCTGTAGGTAGAGTCAAAAATTATTGTCCATGGTGGTTTTATAACGGTCCTTCTTCTGCAAATTTTAAAACCTCACCGAATCCGACTAGACCAGTAATATCTGGAACAAATTATCCAGGAACTGCTCTTGCAAGTCCTTATGAATACAGATATACAGTAGGACCTGATAATAAATGTAAGTTGTGTGATACTGGTTATACAAATCCCACCCTTCCAAATCCACCGGGATATTATACTTCTGGTCCGTGTACAAATCAATGTTATAGACATAGAAACCCACAAAGCCAGATTGTGGTAAATGGCGTGTTGAAATTGGCAGATTGTGTTGATCCCGCTCTCTCGACAAATTTACCTCTCGATTATGATTCATACAGAGCCATCCTGACAAGTACACTACGAGCAACTCCGTATTCGGTTGTTGAATCGAATGTAGCTGTACGGGATCAAATTGCAGCAACTCCGGTATTTGATGAAATTCCAGCTTCACACACTATGGTAGATATAGTACTCACAGAAAATACACCACTTACGCGCACTCCAGCTTATTCTACAAATACTACATTAACGGGTTCAATTTACAAAACATACAATCAACGACAATGTACGTGTAAAGTTGATGAGTTTTGGGAATACACGACTAAAAGATGCTATAGTCAATGTCCTGCTGGTACATACGCCTTTTCAGCTCAAAGAACATGTGAACCGTGCCCTGCAAACAAAACATCACCGGTTGGGTCAACGAGTGTTAACCAGTGTGTATGTTCATACGCATTTCCGTATTGGTCGGGGCAGATATGTATGCAACAGTTGAATCCGACTGCTGCCGTCACTGTAAGCGGTTCGGGTATCAAAACAAGCTACGTTGATAAATACGTGATTCATGAGTTTACACAGACTGCGAGTTTTATTGTTAATAGTCCTATCATTGCAAACATATTACTTGTCGGTGGCGGAGCCGGAGGAACAACTGATGGAAAACCAGGTCTGGGTGGATACCCTGTTTATATGAACAACTCTTCATTGGTTACAGGAAGTTATGACATTACCGTAGGGCTAGGAGGTGCACCAAACACTGACGGTCAGGGAAGTTCTATATCAGGCCCTGGTTTATACACGTATGCGTGGGAAGGATCTCCTTATACCGACCTAACATCTTCAACAAAATTTACATTTACAAATCTTCAAGCTGCTATCATGTATTGCCCTACCGTAATAAACGAATGGTCTGTACTTGATATTGATTATCCAGATTCAGAATTTATAGACGGCTATTGGTTCGGTACTTTATCCAATGCAATCAATACTTATATACCTGGTAGCCCTGGTTCTACGGGTTTCTGGGTAAATTCAACCAGCACAGACAAAAACGACCCGAATGTTTATTATATTTATATACTCAAGCCAACTGCAAATCTGAATAATTATGTAAAACCAACTGCAAAAACTCGGGGAGGTCGTGTATGGCTGAAGCCAAATACACCAAGACCACAGGGGTTGTAAATGATAAATAAATTTCGCGATACCTAATAGATAATAATGAGTGTATCGGGATGCAGGACCATGCTCGGAGGAGCAGGTCCGTACATTTATGGCGTCAATGGGACAGCTGGAAGTTGTTACACAATTGGAACGTCAACACGATGTTTCGGTGGCTCGGGTGGAAGTATCAGAGGCACTGCAGTGACTGGACACGGTGGAGGCGACGGACTTTATATCGATTTCATCTCTTCAACAACAAATGCCGTGAACATGTCAGGAAAATCTGGAACAGGTGGAGGAGGAGGCGGTGGTCTCAGTTCAGCTGCAACAGAAACTTTGACACAAGGTTCTCTTTATCAAGCAATATACAATACCACATATTCTTCATTGAATACCCCGGGTGTCACACCAGGTTCAGGTGGTTCAGGTATAGCAATCTTATCGTATCTGAGCTCAGAAGAATGTCCGGCTATTCTTCCATATTATAACTATTCTCTTTTGAGTCCCGTGTGTACAACGTGTCTTGTGAATGATAGCCGAACTCCACTCTTTGATGCTTCAACCGGGTTATGCACTTCATGTCCTTCAGGTACGCCATATTACGATCCGAGTACAAGTACATGCGTAGCCACTTGTCCGACACCAATGACACCAAATCCTTTATTTAACAACGTATGCGCTATTCCTCCTCTGACGTGTCAGGGCGCTCGTCCATATTTTAACGGATACGAGTGTGCGGCGTCCCAGGTTAATTTTTCGACACAGGGAGGCGCAACCGGTGGTAATACAGTTATCAACAACGGAGCCTACGTCGTTCATATATTCACGGGTTCGGGCACTTTCACGCCCCCGATTGATAAAGTTCTCACTGGGGATATTCTCATCGTTGGTGGCGGCGGCGGCGGTGGAACGTATTCGGTTGAAAGTACAACGTCGCCGAGGTCCGCTGGTGGCGGTGGCGGCGGCGACGTTCGGTATCTGACCGGTGTTTCATTCGGACAACAATCATGGTCGGTGAATATTGGACAAGGTGGAATTCCAAATCAAAATGGCGGTGATTCATCTTTTGGAACATACGTCGCCACGGGTGGAGGTGCTGGTTCTGCGTACCCTGAAAAAGTTGATGCGAGTAACGGAGCATCTGGTGGTGGAGGGTCTGGATTCGGGCAAATAGGATATGCAACAGCCGGTTTTTCAGGGGGTAACGGTATACTCGTAGATGGGTCAGGCGCTGCCGGTGGTGGCGGAGGTGGCAAGTCTGCACCGGGTTCTGATGGAAATATTACACAAGGCGGGAACGGAGGAACTGGAATTGCAAATTCAATCACAGGGACGTCACAGTACTACGGCGGAGGAGGTGGCGGGAGCGCAGTCACCATAAACAAAACATACGTCGCTGGCGGCATAGGAGGAGCCGGGGGGCAAGGTGGTGGAGGCGGTGGAGCCGGATCTGTCGTCTACAACTACACAGGGTACCAAAAAACAAACATGGTTCGAGGTGAAAATGGAACACCAAACACTGGAGGCGGAGGCGGAGGCGGCGCTGCAGTCGCAAGCCCTGGCCCAGGAAATTACAACGGAAACCCAGTGACAACACCTGGTTCTTCTGGTGGGTCTGGTATAGTCATCATTCGCTACTCGACACTCGGTCTTTGCCCTTCTACGTTACCATTTTTTAACCCGGGTCTAAAGACATGTACAAATTGCCCAAGCGCAACACCCGTATTCAACCCTAACGTCACTTGTCCACCTACAAATCCATACTGTGCATGTACAAAGTGTCCAGCTGCAAATCCATTCTGGAACGGTATTTCGTGTGTCGCTGCGTGCCCATCCGTATTACCACGCGCAGACAAGGATAACGTGTGTCAGCTTCCGTGTTCCGGAGCTGCACCAAACTGGGATGGAAATCAATGCACGACTGTTTGTCCAGAAACTGCGCCGATAGCATCAAATGGTGTATGCGGGGGTTGTCCGGTGTCAACGCCGTACTGGAATCCAGTCCTAAAATCATGCGTCGCTGCGTGCCCTGAAAGTCGACAAAACTCTGTATGCAAAACATGTTACGACATTGATAATACAAAGCCATTCTGGAACGGTTCAGTTTGTGGACCGTGTCCTGACGCTACACCAGCGTGGACGGGTCCCATCACGGCGTGTCAAGCGTGTCCCACGTCAAACCCTGTATGGGATGCCACGAGTAAACAATGCAAAACGTGTTATGCCATTGATCCTCTTAAACCGTTTTACAACAAAACACCAGGTGGTTACAGTTCCATGTCAATCAACAGATGTCAGCCTTGCCCAGCTTCTTCGATACCGTCATGGAACAACATACTCAAGATTTGTCAGTCGTGTATCAATGCTACCTCGATTGCAACTCCGTATTGGGACATGGCGACAAGCACGTGTACGGCGTGTCCAACTTCCAAACCGTACTGGAATTCCCGTATTTGTGCACTCCCAACGAACATCATCACGGCACCTATGACATCTACAATGACTGCAAACGTAAGTGCGTCTGCGACAACGTCAACTTCAACTTCACCACCATGGAAAGCTTTCGATGGAAGCTCGACAACATCATGGCAATCTGCCGTGGCATACACAGCAAATGTACCTTACACAGGAAAGAGAACGACTCGAGACTCGACTGGTGCATCATGGAATGGTGAATTTTTACAGATTGAATTTCCGTACAATTACATCATTTCGTCATACATTCTGAATAGTCCCAGTCTTCTTCGGTGGGCTGTACTTGGTTCGGGTGACGGGTTCAGTTGGGACCTTATTGATAATAAAACCACAGCAGATACACTCATTCCCAATCAAATATTCTACATAAGCCCACCTATTTCAAATGCATATCCATTGTATCGACTCGTTGCGACAAAGAGTTCCGGAACGTCAGTCACTGTGAATGAATGGTCTCTTCAGACTGCAAATGCGGCGGTCACCACGCAGGCTGTGGTGGAAAAATCTGCATTTACTGTTATTTCAGGAGCGATTGAAGGGTGTGACAGCGTCTCATGTGTCATCGATAAATCATCGAAAACAGACATTACAGATATCGTCTACGGCAACTATCCCGCGACGAGCGTCGGTACAGATCTTTTACCAGACAAGGCTCAAGAAGCGCTTTCCAATTGTAGCTCGAACGTTGACTGTGGTTTCGTTCAGTTTGACTTTTTATCGAACGCCAGTAGTTTTAGTTCGACGACTGGTGCTCCTTATGTAGTCGATACATCCATGACAACTGCAAGCGACATTGGCGTTTTCCAGAAAAAGTATGGTACGACGTCGTCGCCGCAACTGAGAGCACCCCCTGGTTTTCTATCAAGTTACTATTACCTCGAAGGAACTCGGCTCGGAACGAATCTCACCGCGACGATAGATGTATGCGGTCAAGCTTGTTCCAAAAACGCATCATGCAAAGGTTTCAATTTCTATTACACGACATCCGTGTGTGAGTTTTATTCAGCAATTTCCTCATCCGATAAATACGACCCCAACAAGATGAGTTTCGAGCGCGATCCATATATTCTTACCGGTCAACAGAACACAAACAGATTGCCGTACACGAATTTGGATGCAGCTGGTTCCACGTGTCAAAATATGACGGCGTGTAATACTGACGTTACATCACTTATCGGACAACTCGGTTCAACGATTCAGTCATTTTCTACTGCAGAATTGGACTCGTGTAACTATTGTCCTGTTCGAAGTGTCGCAAAACAGGGTTCACTGTACACAGTCACGAATGAGGTTGATATAGCCTCGAATGTATCGACGACAACAGATGTCCAGAACAAGATGCGATTTTCAAATGTGAATACAACTACGCATGTACAGCTTGCAAACGGAAACTACAGAATACGTCCGTATGCTGATCCTACCGTTACTTCTACTGTTGAAGTACGCGGATCACAGCTTTGGGTCGGAAATGAACCATTTGCAGCTGGAATTGCCCCGAAGAATTGTTTCAATACGTGTATTTCAGGTACACCTACCGCGTGTATTGGTAACTTTTTCCCATTGTATGCTTTAGGTTCAGTACTTAGAAATTCAGCGGGTCAGACATGTCAGACAACAGAAGGGGGGTCTTACACATATCAGACGTGTTCAGGTTCGTGTGCTACGGGTACGGATTTGGATGGAACACGTGATGTCTCTATCGGTAAAAATACCCGTGGCGGTGGAAACCCCGATTTACTTGATTGGGATTTGATTCCATCTGACTGGGTTACCAACGGATACTACATCCGGTCAAGAGGTTCAGAAAAACGACTCTGGGCTCTGGGACCAACGGGCATAAAATTTGACGCAGTCTCAATTTCAAGTGGATGGAAACCAGGAGGAATGCGAGTACAACCGTATCTCAAATGGGGGGCTTATATAGGAAAACAGAATAACGTAGGATACACACAAGCCGACAACTTGTCAAATACCGGTCTAGCATTTTTGGAAGGTGTTGCACTTGGGTTGACGTTAGGTTTCGTAAATCCAAAATTACAGAATAACAACAATGACCCGAGCAACGTTTTTTTCACGTCTTTTCCGCCTCAGTTCCAGACAATGGCTTACCCAACAAACAACTTGTATGCAGACCTTCAGACTCTGCCATCTCAGCAGCCAGGTGGGTCAAAGTATGATGACGCAGAGTACATCTTCGTCATCGAACCGGTATAAAAATATTTGCATACTTTAAATGTTCACGAGAAAGACATGGACTCGTGTAGCGATTGCACTTGTTATAATCATCGTACTTTTTTTCGTGTACCGTAAATTCACGAAAAAGTCAGAGTATGTCTTCCCACCTACAACAACGTCCGATACCCTGACCACCCGTCAGCAGGCGTACAGTTCCAACATTGACACTTGCGAAACGATATACATCAACGCCATGAATGCCGCTGGTACAGACCAGGCTGCTAAAGATGCTGCGATGAATACAGCAAACACGTGCATCTCATCGAACGTCATTGCATACTACAACGCTCGGTGCCCGTTTTTACCAGGGGCGGATGGAACGTCAGCTGCCATTACAGCAACAGGTCCAGGAGCACCTGTTGGTGGTACATCAAACGTCGCATACGCGGCATACAAATCAGATATCGACGTGATCAATGCCGCGTACACTGATATCATTCGACAGACGGATCAGACCATGTCTATCAACATCATCCAGGCGGCTCGTAAAGCTGATTTCACGGGTGCTTCCCGCAAGTACTTTGCGACACTGTGTCCCGACCTTTATTCAAACACAACTTCGACCGCTCTGACTACACAGTACTTGGCGTGGACGAGCGCGGCGACGGGCGGCACGGCGTATGGTTTCCAGGCGTCCCGTGTAACCAAAGCGAACATCTGGCAGTGGGCGATACACGCCGGAATTGCACCAGGTACGGCAGGTGATACGTACACTGCGCCAACCGGCCCTCTCGTCGGACCGCCTACAGTCACCACTGCATGTGCCAACTCAGATTATAACGCTGCTACACTCAACGGTACTACACCCAACTGGCAGATTGCCGCAGACAATGGACCGGGGACTGTAAATTCCTCAGTCACATTCCCCTGGGCGACGGCGTCGACGACCGTCTGTCCAGTGACGGGCAGCTATGGTATTACAGGAGCAACAGCTGCAAACCCCCTCCCTTAAGCACCAGGAATGGTGATGTTTGACAGTGAACCCATGATGGTCATGGGACTGAATTTGTAACTTGAAACTGAAACTTGGAGAAAACCAAAACATCTCGGATCAACTGATTTGTTATCAAAGAAATCCTCTGAACAAGTACTCTGACGAATATTATTTATTGTTATTCCGTCAAAGTATTTACTCAACTTTGCGTCATCCCATATGACTGAACGGTTGAGCTTTTTCTTGTCATATACGAGCTGGTAATACCATCTGTTCTGTGACGTTGGTCCGCGTGTTGCTGAATCCATCGGATACGTCGGTGTACCAGAATCCTCTCCAGATGTCCAGATGTTACTGGTGAGCCATGCAGTTGACGGACCTGCGAGTGGTCCGATGGTTGGGTCACTCAGATCCTGGACGTTGCTCATGATCGGGAACGGCTGAATACAATGGATTTGGTTTGTATTTGCATCGGATGACGCTCGAATGAATGAATATTGTGGATACCCAGTGATATCCTTATAGCATACGTACTGTGTTGGGCACGCCATACTTCCGGATACGACACCGCTAAATCCAGGCAAGAGACCACCCACAGTCGTGGTAATTTCGGTAATTTCTTGTAGTTGTTGAACAGCCTGTGTATCCGGAAGACACGTCGACAAACGACTTCTGAGTTCACTTCCTGAAAGCTGTGTGCTAAACATAGATCGAGTAACAACGACACCGCGCGTGTCAGTTGGTCCGGTCTTTATTGGGAACTGGTTCACGCTCGCGTATGGTTGTGTCATTTGGCCGGCCGGGTGGTACAGAATCGGTTTTGTGACCCATCCGTCGAGAAACGACATTGGTCGAACTGTTTTTACTCCAGAGTCTGTTCGCCAACCACCGACCGTATAATCGAGTGGGTCTGCAACAGGTGCCGAACGCTGAGCATATACACTATCCAGACTTTCAACAGCTATAAGTATCATAAGAGCCAACATAGTGCCCATCATAAATCGTCCTGTGATTTTTTGAGTTGTTTTACCCATTTCTTCAAACTTGCTCTTGTTGACAAACATAAGAGAACCCATGACGGCTGTTGCAAAGATAAGTGACCCGGTGGGACTTGCCAGTGATGCTTTCAGACCAGGGCCCCAATCGTCCATTCGGTGTAGAGCATTGTAAATAACACCAAACCCACTTCGAGCAACCTGGAGTGGGTCTGTCTGCCCGAGTCCATCCTCGGTCGTACATCCATGCAGACGGATAAATTCACGCGGTCCACCTGTTCCGAAAATCATAGACACTCCGTTCAGTGTCTCTGTCGGGAGCTCACATGTTTTATTTTTACGACTGTAGCATGTTCCGAGGCTTTGACAATATGCGGGTGTAAACTGACACTTGTGCGTCGTAAAGTCGTATCCGGTACCAGCAATTGGATCGACTTTATAGGTACTCTGGAACTCCTTTGTCGTAGAGTAACAAATCGAATACAATGCACTGCTCATAATCATACACGCGCCTTGCTGAACACTCGGGAGTAACGTCTGGTCGCTCACGTACACATTTCCCCCGAGCGTATATGAATCGAATGTATTCGAAGCGAGAATCGGAGCCGTACCCGTCGATGTCGTCTTTGTTTTCGCGAGCAGTTCACTGAAATTGTACCACTCACCATATTCACCTCCGACTGGTTTCCCGTTCATCAGACCATCGTACCATTTGACTGTATTCGCGTTACAAATTGCAGGGGTCTTGAACCCACACTGGAAACGTTTTCTCGGCTTTATTTTTCTGATTGGATCTGTTTTATAATAGTCCACGTAGACAACACCGTCATACTTCATACATACGTTCGAATAAGCAAGTTCATACAAACTGTCACGGTCACGGTCACTGAGAGGTATGAAATCCGAATCGTACCTGTTGAGATAGTTTACAAACGAATCTGTCATGTCGACAGAAATGGCATTTGATGTACCTGGTCCATAATACGAGTCTATCGTTGAACGTATCGAACTCTTGAATGGTTCCATCGTACGCAAGAGGTACTCGCGGGCTGCATCTATTTCAGTTTCAACGCGAACCTGGTTGTAATACACGTCACCCTCAAAACCAGGTGTATTGATATCAACCTGTGACAAAGGACCGTTGATAAGAGGAAACTGAACGTGTGCAAAAGGGTACCCATACGCTGTAGTGTCCTGATTTTGTCTATTAATTCTGTCGTTGTATGTTCCTATGAGGTCAAGTTGACTGGTGAGTGAAAACGTTGAATATCCATCCATGCGGTCGGATGTAAACAATGCAGTTTCATCTGGAAATTGGTTGTAAAAGGCGGCATCTGTAAATGTCATGGCAACCTGAACAAAATCCAGAACGTCACCGATGGCATTAAATGCAGATCCTAGAGCTTTGAACGCCTTGGTCACTGCAGCTTTACGCAGGGTTTCCTTGGCTGGGTTAATCACATCCCCCGAAGGAGTGAATTGTGGCAGTGGTTCAGGGACTTCAGGGTTGGCAGCTGCCACTGCTAAAAGGTTGGCACCGCGCGTGGTTGATGCCTGTTTTATTGCAGGTTGTAGAGTTTCTGCCAAACGTGACAGATGCCCAGCAGCGCGTGGTTGTGAAGTCAAATCCTGGTAAAGCAGTTCCTGGTAACGTGAAAATGCGACGGATCCTTTCAAACTAAGACCAACATTACCATCTACGTTTGGATACGCTGGCTTAGATGTGTCGATGAGTCCATCGCTCCCGCGTTTCGGTGTTCCTGAAACGAGTTCACGGATTTGAACTGAAGTTGTACGTGTATGCTGTCTGATCATGCGGCTATTCGGGTTTGTATAATCTGGTCTACGGGCATTGTATTCTGCCAACCGTTTTCTTTCTTCTAGTAAGTTGTGTGCTCGCTCTTGCGCATCGCCCAAACGTCTATACGCAAGTGGACTCAGTCGTGTATCAATTCGCCGGTATACTTCGGAAATTTGAGAACGGACTTTTTCGACAGTTATATCGAGTAATTTTTTGATAATGATAAGTGCTCCTTTCGTTGTTAAAATATACTTGTAGGAAATGTCATACTTTAATGATCCAACGGTACGAATACGTTCATCTTGAAATAACTTGTATTTACCGTCGGCGGTTCGAGTGATAGAAAGTCCTTTGAGGCCTGTTTTTCTAGAAACATCTGTTCGTATTCTCTCGTTCAAAATATCGTTGACACTAGAACTGTATTTTCTAAGAAACTTCCATAGCAAACCTATTTCTGTATCGATGGCCATACCGGCTCGAATTGTACGAAGACGCTCTTCGAGTATAAAACCGTACTTGTTGAACATTTCAGTAATCTTATTCTGAATATCAGTGTTGGTAAATCGAGCTGTTGTTAGAAACTCTAAACGTTTCTGACGAAACTTTTCGTCTATAGTAGCTTTTATACCAGAATCTATTTCCCGAATCCGTCTTATAACGTCTCTACGCACAAAGTCTTGGTTACTTAAAAGTCGGGTTTGTTCATTCTTGAAAATCCTTTCGTACGACCTTCTAAAATTCATCTCAAATTCAGCGACACGTGCTCGGAGCTCTGCGACTGTAATCCCCTTTGCGTTAAACATCCCGTCAATCTGAAAGCGGAGTTGTTCTTCGGACATGTTGATTAGTTTAGCTTTGCGTTCCTCGATCACTTTCCGTACATGATCATCGGAGTACCCTGTCGCTGTTAACAAATCAGCCTGTTTCGTTCGTAAATATTCCTCAACCACCTTTTGTCTCTGTTCCGTGTATTTACTGACACGTGTCTGAATTTGAACATCGGTGAGATTTGCATCGCTCAAAATTCTAGTTTGTTCCGTGCGAAGTTTCTCCTCTGTTTTTCGGATCTTTTCCAACTCGTTCTTAAATACTGTGTCACGAATTTGAGCATCAGAGAGTCCACGTGAAGTTAACACGTCTGAGCGTTGCTTACGGAGCTTTTCTTCGAGTGCCGAACGCTGGGATGCCTCAGCGTCCGCAACGCGTTTTTGAATCTGTGCATCCGTGAGATTGGTCACAAACAAAAGACTTGTTTGTCTTGAACGAAGTCGTTCATCGAACGTCTTTTCATAAAAGCGCTTGAAGTTATCAACCTTAAAGCTCAAATCTGTATCAGTGATTCTCGCGTCGGACAATAAACGAGACTGTTGCCTACGAAGTTTTTCCGCCATCGAATCTAGACTGGTGGCACTGATTCGTGCAATGATACTCTGAATGTTTGTTTCAGTGAGGTTTGCGTCGTAGAGCAAATTCTGTCGTTGCATGCGAAGATTTTCCTCGAATCTTAGACGACGTCTCGCTTCAATGGCGGCAACACGTGCCCGGATATCAGCATCCGTGAGGTTCGCGTCGAACAATAAGTTTTGTCTCTGTCTGCGAAGTCTTTCTTCAACCACGAGGATTCGTTTTTGTTCAGCCAATGAAACGCGTATTCCTATGTCCACGTCAGTGAGTCTGGCGTCCGACAATGCTCTTTGTTGAGCGTCGCGAAGTCTTTCTTCAAACCGCATACGTTGATTCTCATCGGCATACGTGACACGTCCCTCTATATACGTATCAGTGAGTCTGGCGTCGGACAATGCATTGATTTGCTGTTTACGAAGTCTCTCCTCGAAAACCCTGGCTCTCTTTTCCGTTTCAGCCGCGACGCGTAATTTGATATTTTCGTCTGTGAGTCTGGCTTCAGACAAACTGTCGAATTGTTGCTTACGAAGTAGTTCGTCGTACCTCTTGACCATGCCCATGTCGCCGATGCGGGCACGGATGTCTGCATCCGTGAGTCTGGCTTGCGACAAAGTGTCGGCTTGTTGTTTGCGGAAATACTCCTCGAGTAGAACACGGCGTTCTCTCTCAACCTGTGCGACTCTCGTCTGTATTTCGGGTTCTGTGAGATTTGCACCGGTCACGGTGTCAATCTTCTGCTTACGGAGCATTTCTTCGTACCTCTTGACCATGCTCATGTCGTCGATGCGGGCACGTATGTCCACGTCAGTGAGTCTGGCTTCAGATAATGTTTTGATTCGTTCTTCGCGGAAATGCTCATCGAGTAAAGCACGGCGTTCACTCTCGGCTTGAGCGACGCGCGCCCGAATGTCTGCATCGGTGAGTCTGGCTTGTGACAACGCGTCGAATTGTTGCTTACGGAGTTTTTCATCGATCGTCTTACGTCGTTTTTCCGTTTCAGTCGCGACGCGGTTCTGAATGTCCACATCAGTGAGTCTAGCTTCAGTCAACGCATTGAGTTGTTGTGCGCGGATTCTTTCTTCGAACGATGCGATTTGTTTCCCATAAACATCTTCGACGCGTATCCGGATGTCTGCATCAGTGAGTCTGACATCAGATAAGGTGTCGATTTGCTGCTTACGGAGTTTCTCATCAAGCGACGCGCGTCTCTTTTCCGTTTCAATCGCGACGCGCTCCTGAATGTTTGCGTCCGTGAGTCTGACGTCAGACAAGGTGTCTATTTGCTGCTTACGGAGTTTCTCATCAAGCGACGCGCGTCTCTTTTCAGTTTCAGTCGTGACGCGCTCCTGAATGTTTGCGTCCGTGAGTCTGGCACTGGACAGTGTATCAATCTTCTGCTTTCGAAAATATTCATCGAGTAAAGCACGACGTTCCCTATCGACTTGTGCGACCCGCGTCTGTATGTCCACGTCGGTGAGTCTGGCTTGCGACAAGGTGTCAATTTGTTGTCTGCGGAGTTTCTCATCCAACGCACTGCGTTTGCTTTCATCAACACGCGCTACGCGTGTCTGAATGTCAGATTCAGTAAGACCTGTCGCGCGCAGTTTGTTCGTCTGTTCGTTTCGAAGTAATTCTTCATACCTCTTGACCATACCCATATCGTCGACGCGGGCTCGAATGTCGGCATCAGTGAGTCTGGCTTCGGACAATCTGTCGATTTGTTGCTTACGGAGTTTTTCCTCCAACACATTACGTCGCTTTTCCGTTTCAGTCGTGACTCGTTTCTGAATGTCCGCATCAGTGAGTCTGGCTTCAGACAAGGTTTGAATTTGTTGCCGGCGGAGTCTTTCCTCCAACACCTTACGTCGTTTTTCAGTTTCTAGAGAGACGCGTATCTCGATGTCCGCATCCGTAAGTCTGGCACTGGACAAGGTGTCGAACTGTTGCGTACGAAGTTTTTCTTCGAACGACGCGAATTGTTTCACGTTCATCTCGTCGACACGAGCTCGAATGTCTGCATCTGTGAGTCGGGCTTGAGACACCGTGTCAATTTGTTGCTTACGGAAGTATTCATCAAGCAGATCACGGCGTTCCTTCTCGACTTGTATAACACGTGTCTGTATATCTGCATCGGTGAGTCTGGCACCAGACAAGATATCGACTTGTTGCTTACGGAGTTTTTCATCGAATGCATTGCGTTGTTTTCCGATTTCATCCGTGACGCGTCTCTGAATGTCTGTGTCTGTGAGTCTGGCATCTGACAACGTCTCGATTTGTTGCTTACGGAGTTTTTCCTCCAACGCCCTTCGTTTGCTTTCATCAACTTCGGCGACGCGTCTCTGGATATCCTCGTCTGTGAGGTTGGCATCAGTCAATCGGTCTCGTTGTTGCTTGCGAAGTTTTTCCTCCAACGCCTTTCGTTGTTTTTCCGTTTCATCCGCGACACGTCTTCGAATATCGTCGTCAGTGAGGTTGGCGTCTGATAACCGGTCGCGTTGTTGCTTGCGAAGGTTTTCTTCTAATTTTTTAATGTTCGATTTTTCGAAATCTCTCATTCGATTTTCAAGTTCGGTTTGTGCTCTCACAATCCTGTCCGCTTCAGCACGTGCCTTTTCATCTAATGCACGACGGGTCCTTTCTTCAGCCAGTTCGCTAAACTTTTTTCCAAGGAAATCCGCCGCCATCGTGGCCATAAATGCATACATGCCTCCCGATCCCTCGTCTTTCAGATACCATGGCAGAACGTCAGTTGCACCCCCTGGTCTTCCAAAGTCTCCTGCTTTAGCGTCAGGTCCTGCTTCTTGTGTTTCTGGTGGTGGTTTCTCAGTCGGGGGTTCATTTAGTTTTTTATACACTTGAAAAAATATGAACAGTAAAATAGCGATTATTATTAGAATCCCTAAAGTCTGTACCACACCTGTTGTGCCAGACATCTAATATATGCAAAAGTTTTTTCTTTGGCAAAAGTAACAATGGCTGACTCGTCGACGATCGAGAAAGTTACAGCTATTGCTGGTCTGTTATTTCAGGCGGCTATAATCGGGCTACTGATATGGCTCGTGTACAAAGCATATCAGTGTGGAACAGACAACTCACAGTGTTCGACGTTTATTTACAATCTCATTCGTACAGGAACCAAATACGACAAGTACACAGGACTTGTACCAGTTTCAGATGTAGAAACTATCATCGACAGTAAAGTTACGTCAGCAAACACATGTGCCAAGTGGTGCACAAAGACATATGGTTGCAATGGATTCGTATGGAATGGTACTACATGTGGTCAGCTGACAGACACTGCTTCTGTACTGCTCGTTCCTTCGACGGGGGATACATACGTGAACAAGGAAGCCGATCATCCAATGGCTGGCTTTGTCGCTCGCCCTGCAGGCGACGACTTTTCAAGCAACGTTTCCCAGAGACTAGGAAGTATCCTGACATCGAGTGACGCTACAAAATGTTCAAAGAGTTGTTACGATAAACTCACGAGTAACTGTGTCGGGTTCAGTCTTACAACAAATAATTGCCAGCTCGTGTCAAACATTTCAAATGTTGTGACAACAACTGGTGTACAAAGTTATGTATGGACAACGTTCAGCGCTTCAAATTACAAGGAGGCTAACTTCTAAGAATAGAAACACCCTGGTAGAAGAGATAGAATGCAGCCATACACACAATTACTATTAGAATTGATTTCCATGGGATTCCACCAAAAAACTGCCCAAACACATCGGAACTGGTTGATGCGAGTGCAGCGAAATCTTTCCCAGCAGCGTAGGCAATACGATCTTCACAACTCGTATTGATTTCAAATGATGCTGTAACGTTTGAAAAGTCAATTTCCATCGTGTCATATATACCTGCAATTTCAATTTGCGTAGTAGCATCATCGTCATTATTCAAAATACCGTGAGGTCCTGAGATGGATGTTTCAACTGTTCCAACTGCATTTGACGCAGTGACGACTATGGTATCAGTCGTCAGCAAATGAACGGCTGGGTCATACGTAAGCCAGACTTTATGCGTACCAGATTGTGGTTGCGGTGCCCAGTCGGGCCACCAGTCTGGATATTCAGGCCACGCAGCAGACTTGATTGCTGTTATTTTTGGTTCCATTTTATCGATGTTCTCGCAATCTATCGCACCTTGTATGATTGCCGCAAGGAGAATAGCCATAGATAATGCTCCGAGGCCGACCATAGTTCCACCCTGAACTTTGTCCATAAATGACTTTTTCGTTCGTTCTTTTCCCTGGGGTGAATGCTGACTGTTTGGGTCGTCTGGTTTCTGTTTCGCTGTTTGTGCCTGTACTTCAGGTGTCTGATTCTCAGTGTCAGTTCTTGGTCTTGTATGCTGACCTTCACCTCCAGCTCCGGCAATAGGGTCTCTTCCTTCACGCTGTCTCACGTTCTGATTGCGGTTTGGATTTTGTCTCGGAGGCGTGGGTTGTTCGGGGGCTCTCGGTGGTCTCACTGGAGCTGGGGCGTTAAATCCACGACGCATTTAGGTATACTAATAGTAATCATAGAAAATGTTTGTGGTCACCAAAGCATTCTTTGACATTCATGGTCGCAAGTACATTGAGCTGGATGGTCTCCAGGTCAAAGTACCGTTTCGTTACAACCGCGTCATGGGTGTTGACGTGCAGGGGCACGTTCCGATCCAGGATCTGCCTGCTGGGACCCAGGTCAAGGCTGAGGTCCGGACCGTCAAGTGGGATGGTCTAGAGTACTACGTCCTTAAGAGTATATGTCCCCAGGGGCCACCGGGCCCTGTGTCCCAGCCCTCACCCGTCACGGAAAGTCCGTAGAGAACAATTCTGATCTGAAACGTCAGCTGACGGTTCGGGCTGTTGAGAATGCAATGGGTATTCGCCCGCCGTCGTTCAAGGTGTTCCGCGAGGGAAAATCAGGCTCGATGTACATTCCTCGATTTTACGGCGAACCAGCTGTCGTCGACAGACGAGTCGAACCTGTACAGGCGCGTATCGAATTCGTGGGACAACTCAGGGATGCGACGCGACAGAACGAGGCGTTCCGTGCTGGTACAACGGCGTTTCGGGAAGTAGGCGGTGGTGTACTCTCTCTTCCCCCTGGATTTGGAAAAACCACGATGGCTCTGGCATATGCGGCACATCTGAAAGTACGTACGTTGATCATAGTTCACAAAGAATTCCTGGCGAACCAATGGAAGGAACGAATCGGTCAATTTTGTCCTGGAGCAACCATCGGTCGGGTCCAACAGGACACGTTCGACATCGAATGCGATTTCGTCATTGCGATGATTCAAACCATGTGCTCCCGTGAGAATGACCCCAAGGCGTTCGATTCTTTTGGCTTTGTCATCGTGGACGAGGCGCACCACATTGGTGCAGCCGCCTTTTCACAGACGATGTTCAAGCTGTGTCCCCGGTACGCCCTCGGACTCACAGCGACGCCAGAACGCAAGGATGGACTCACGAACATCCTGTACTGGTTCCTGGGTCCAGAGATTTTCAGGGTTCAACGTGAAAACCAGGCGACGACACGGGTCGAGACTGTTTTCTTCGACGACCCCTTGTTCAGGGAGGCACCACCAGTCTCACGACTCGGTAAGATTAACATGGCAGGTATGGTGACTCAGTTGACTGAGATTGATGCACGGAACCAAAAGATTCTCAGTTTGGTTCGAGAACTCGATCCGACCAGACGAGTACTCATACTGAGTGACCGGCGCGAACACTGTTTTTGGCTTCGGAACAACCTTGAGGGGTCTGCAGTGTACCTCGGTGGTATGAGCGAAAAGGACCTTGACGTGGCGTCGAAACACCACATTATCGTGGCGACATACTCGATGGCTCAGGAAGGGCTCGACATTCCAGTTCTGGATACGTTGATAATGACGACACCTCACTCGGACGTGACGCAGGCTGTTGGGCGAATCATGAGAGAAACACCAGGGAAGGTGAATGCTCCGCTCATCATTGACATCGTGGATCGTTGGTCGGTTTTCAATTCAATGTACCGCAAACGGTGTGTCATTTACAATGCATCAGGATTCAGTGGAATGATGGGTACGGACAATGGGCACGAATCGCGTGCGCGAGAATTCCCCAAAGGGAAATGTTTACTGTGAGTAGAATGTCAGCTGCAACTGTGAGTGCCCTGGCACTTATTGCACTCATGGTGTTTTTTATTGTCGAGTCTCGTCCTCAGAAAAAGACTCTTTCGATGCTAGACCTCGCCGAGTTTAAAGACCTACCCGGCGAGCTCCGCGCGATGATTCGTTCGGTGATGCCGAACGGCGCACAGCTCAAGAAGCACTGGGCGCACATGACGCCCGAACAGAAACAGATGGTCATGCAGCAGATTGCTTCACAGATGCCTCAGCAGCCTCAGCAGGATAATCGCCCACCTGCACCGTCGGTCGTCATCAAGCCCGAGCCGAAGGGACAAGTGACAGAGTCCCTTGGACTCAAGTCCGGGTTTCTTTTATCTGATGGCGTCAACAAGAGTAAGAAGAAAAACGCCAAGAACAAAAAACATGATGAGGTGGTTACACTCAGTGACGTCGGGGCCTCCGAGGACGAAGAGCCCGTCTCGACGGACATTACTGACGCTGACGCCTGAGGGTTGTGGCTTCCAAGGCGGAGAAGGAGGTTCCTCTCTGTCAAAGGGCGCGTAGGACAACCCCATCTAATCTACGCTAAGAAAATTTAGTCCCGAAGGAACACGGTTCCGAGTTCGCCGTGCCACGGAACAAGTCGCTTCGCGACTTGGTATTTTTAAAACTTCCCATCCGGGTTGTTCCCACCACGTGTGACGATTTCGCCAAACGACGTCTTGGGAACAGTCTCTACATCAATGTCGGCACCGTGATCATTATCGATACCGACAACTTCGGGACCAGTGACACTGTCCTGGGTAACTGGAAGTGGTAGAAGCTCAGAGTCCATTTGTTATTAAGTGTGTTTTATTTTTAGAGCGTCACTTCCTTCTTCTTGCTGGACTTGCGCTTCTTGGCGCCACCGACATTCACCTCCTTCGTGTCCGATCCGAAATCGACCGACACAATGTCGGAGATGGCATCCTCGTCCTGAGTTGCAGGTGGCTCACGAGGTCCTGGCTCACGCGTGCCGACGGCAGGCGGCGGACCGATGATTCCACCCATCAGCATCGACAGGTCCATACCGGGTCCACGCATCTCGTGACGACCGGCTGAGATACCACCGGCTGACGGAGGG
>Ga0247723_1000646_pt1 | contig 22963 bp, 46 predicted proteins | sample MSEWelMarce5H_FC_FD_189079 | JGI IMG/M metagenome (GOLD analysis project Ga0247723, IMG submission 189079) | Subsurface sediment microbial communities from gas well in West Virginia, United States - MSEEL Well Study Marcellus 5H_FC | ecosystem: Environmental > Terrestrial > Deep subsurface >... | reverse complement strand
ATTGCGCTCGATGATCTGGGTTTGGTGAAAGATAATCTTTACAAGATCACCGGCGAGCTGAAGATTAGCAAGTGGAAAAACGATGCTGGCGAAACTCAGGTTTCTTTCTGGGTCACTAAAGCAACCGCTGAGCGACTAGCGAAAGCCGGCAACCCTAGCGCAACTAATGGCGCTGATCTACTCTCTGGCTTTGGCGCGACACCGTTCTAATGGTCAAGATAACGGTTTTACTGTTCTTCATCGCCAACGCAATTTTCATGTGGTTGTCGGTGGATAACGCGGCGTTGCCTATCCCGGTGAGGTTCTTGGCGTTTTTGTTGTTGGCGCTAAACATTTTCACCGCTGCAGGTTTTCTGGCTAAGGCTCGATGATGGTTGAGGTTGTTGAGTCGGGCCGTTCACATGCGTTGTTATTTGTGGATGGCCGGCCAGCGCCGCAAGGGTCTAAAAACGCTTATGTGATTGGTAAGCGAGCTGTAATGGTTGAGGCGAGCAAGCATCTACCGGCGTGGCGCGCAGACATTATTTTGGCGGTCAAGAAACTGTTTGCCGATACTGAGGATGTGTCGAAGTTTGTTGAGCCGGTCAAGGTTCGGATGACTTTCTTTCTTGAGCGACCTAAGCAGCCAAAGTGGAAAGTTTATCCAGGTGGCAAACCCGACCTGGATCATTACATTCGCGCGGTGGGCGATGCGCTCACGATCGGCGGCCTGTTGGCCGATGATGCCTTGATTGTGAAGATTCAGGCTGAAAAGGTCTGGTGCGGCCCGACAACTAAGCCCGAGCCAGGCGCGACCATCGAATTGTGGCGTTTGTAACGGTTAGATAACGGCTTGATTTTAGGGCGTGTAAATGTTTGACTCGAGCCTATTTTGTGTCTAATCTGGGTTTTGTCGGTATAGGGCCGGCAGAAAGATAGGACAAAATGAACAAGCACAAAGTGACGGTGGCAAAAAGCCTAAGTTATGAAAACACTTATGAGATTCGCTGCAGCTGTGGTTTTTACAATTCAGTTAGCAAGACAAACATTTACACTTCGAGCATTGCAAAGGTTCGCGCAGAGGCACGCTACATCAAACTAGATCACCTAGAGGATGCAAAAGAGCAGGTGGCCGCGTAATGAAAATCACCGATGTACTAATGATTGTGGGCATGACCGTTGTTATGGGTCTGGCTCTTTGGTTGGGCGATAACGGATTTGCGCCGGTAGTTGGCGCGATTGGCCTAATCGGTATTGGCGTATTTCTTTTCGCAGCTCAGATTCACTCAATGCGATCATCGAGAGCTAAGAGAAACCGCTGATGGCTACTGAAACTACTTTCACTTATGAGCAAGTGTCGCTGGCTGTTCGCGAGGCATCTAACACCGCCTATGAGATGGGCCAGTTGGAGTGCGAGCAGCGCATTATCAAGTTTCTTGAGTCGATGCAGTTGCACCCGGCTAAACCTGGACTCGATCTCATCATTGAGCGTTTGCGCGGTGGTTTGAAGTGATTGACCTAACGAAACCTGATGTGCGCCAGGCTTACCTTTTGGGTATTGAGGCTGGCAAGATGAATTACGCTAAAGAGCTTGATCGTGTTGCGGTTGTGACTGAAACTCGCATTGTGCGCCAACTGGACATGTTTCGCCGCGAGTGTAATGCTAAGCGGTCTACAGCGCGTGGGCGCGTGGTTGCTCAATGTATTGCGCTTATCAAGGGTGAGGAGTTTGTGGATGATTGATCCGCATGGTGAGCCGGTTCGCGAGTTTTACCGTAAGCAGGGCGAAGTGCGTGAGCGCCAGCGCCTAATCAAGTTGCTTACCGATGCAGACAATGTTGAGTATTTCAACTGGCTGAGAGGCCCTGAAGAAAACACGATTGAAAACTACATGCAGGTGGCGGTCGGGTTTCGCCTGGCCATTGCCATGTTAGAGAAAGAAAACAAATGACCGAAAAAGCCAGTTACACGCCTGAAGTTTGGCAAGCCATAACAAGGGCAGCTCGACAAGGCGAAGAATTTGAGCGTAAGCGAATCATTGACCTAATCGAGCGCAGGATTTGTTTTGATGCCCTAGCCGATGATGATGGGCGCTGCTCGCATCATGGTGGCAAATGTTATGACTTGCGCGAGCTAATAACCCGACTGCAGAAAGAGGCACTAAATGGGAATGTCTAGCAACTTCATCGCTTGGCCAACGCATCGCAGGAAAGCGGCCGTTCGCCGCCGTCTGCGCCGTTCACGCCGTAAAGGGTTTGGCAATGCTTGAGCCGCACATGAGCCGCGATGTTGATCCGGCTTGGTTTCAGCCGCAAAAGAATCACAATGAGTACACTCAGGGTTTCTATAAGGGCCGCGACCATGAGCGCAAACGGATCATCGCCATCCTGAAAGATTGGGATTTGAATCTGCGCTGGGATTGGGTGGACATTTACCGGATGATTGATGAGGGCATGGATTACCGCCAACTCACCATGTCGCCGGCGTTGCTCGAGGATTACAAAGTTAGAGCTGCACAGATTGAGCGCGAGAAACTTTACGATGCGGTGAAAGCCTATTTTGATAGCATCGCGCCAGCTCACGATGCTGAGGGCAGCCACGCCCATGCCGCGATCGAGAGCGCCGTTATGGGCATACTCAAAGGCAGGGATAACTGATGGATGTATTTCTATGGGGTTTGGCGCTGATAGCGGTATGCACTTTTATTGTGGCTTACATGAGGCAGAGGGATGAAGAATGACCTGGATTCGCTCAGATCGTGAGATGGTGACTCGAGCCTATGAGCTGGTGAAAGATAACAACCTGGTGTGGTCTGATGACTTTGAGGCCATCCGGCAGGATTTGGCGCAGGTTCTCAAGCATGAGTCACGCCAAACTCACCCGATGCCAACGGTTGTGGTTCTATCGAAAACTCTGGCAGACTTAGAGCCGTTGAAAGGGTAACGATGCTTGATGGACTAGAGCCGCCTAAGAGAGTTTTCAATTGCCGGGTTCGCTCGGTGTTGGAAACGCTGGATGCCAAAGATAAAAAGATTTTCGAGGTTGCCATTCAGTCTTTCGATTTGTGGCCGGCTCGCACTCTAAGCAATGCGCTAAAGCAGCGTGGCTTGGTTCTTTCGGATGGTGCGATTGCGCAACACCGTAAAGGGTCATGCTCATGTGGGAAGATTAACTAATGCTTGATGATCTGCAGCCAGCACCGAAGATTGATGCGCCGAAAGATTGGCGACCGGCCCTCGAGTTTGATGGCACTAATGGTACGGCTACGCTGCCAGCCATCCCCGATGATGAGCTGCCAAACTTTGATGAGTTTCTAAAAGAGCAGGGCTTTTCACCTGATGAGTATGAGATTGTTGGCACGCCTCGCACATCTCGGTGGCAGGTCGCCCGGCCGTTTCCACTCGAGCCTCAATGGTTATCTTCGTGGCGTTTCCACTTTCGCAAGCGCATCGGGTCTGTACCTGATCTGCCAACGCTGTATGCCAACGCAAAGAAAACAAGAAAGCCAGCAACTAAGCAAACTCAGTCGGACAAAGTATTTGTTGTCTGCCTGGCAGATTTTCAGGTTGGCAAAGTCGATTATCGTGGCAACACCGAAAGCCTAGTGCAGCGCATCCTGGAATCTTACGATCGCATCGAGGCTCAAATAAAGGCTGGAAAGTATCAGCACATCTACGCCCTGGACTTAGGCGACATCATCGAGGGCATCGATAACGCGAGCAGCATGAATCAGTTGCAGACTAATGACCTAAGCGTTATGCAACAGGTTGATTTGGCATCAGCTCTTATCTGGGATTTTCTCAAGATGGCCACAAAGTATGCGCCGGTAACTTATGCCAGCATCGGGTCTAATCATTGCCAATGGCGTGTGAATCGCCAGCAGATCGGTAAGCCTGGCTTGGATGACTGGGGCATTGTGATTCTGCAGCAGGTGCGCCGCCTAGCCGTAGAGGTTGGGTTGCCGATAACTTTCTTGATTCCAAACCCTGATGAAGAATCGCTGGTGTTTGATGCTTTCGGTGATGGCTATCACTTGGTAGGTATCGCGCATGGGCATCAGTACTCGAGGCCCGAGAATGCTCTTACCTGGTGGCGACAAAACACTTTCGGTAATCAAACGATCGCATCGGCATCGCTGCTACTCACCGCACATTTTCACCATCTCAGAGTTATCGAGGCTGGTGCAAGTCACAATGGCGGTTCGCGCTACTGGGTGCAGACTTCGACCAGCGACAATGGCTCAGGCTGGTTCAGGCGCATCTCTGGCGAGGATTCAGCCAGCGGCATTACATGCCTAGAATTGTCTAAAGGCATTCCCTATCAAGGTGCGGTTCTCAAGCTCTAGGGTCATAATCTGGTTTCGATGCCGGTCAAGGCGCTCAGGCGCATCCGTCAGAGCAGGGTTCGATTCCCTGATGATCCACTAAAACTGAATATCGTTCGACAATAAACCACCCAACTAACCTCAAGAAAGGTAAGTGGCTAAATGAAGAAACAACTAATTGCTCTCACAACTTTGGGGGCTATTCTCGCCGGATGCACATCATCGGCAACGGCCGCGCAGACATCAGCGCCACAGGCCATCGTAAAAACAAACCCTGATTTCATGACCATCGTTATGCAAGATGCTCAAGAGTTTCGCATGGCTAAGGTAGTCAAGCAGCTCAAGAAACGCATCGGCAAAACCTGGTATGTGTTTAGCGGTTCGACACCTCGAGGCTGGGATTGCTCGGGCCTAACCCGTTGGGCTTATGAGCAGATCGGTGTTGAGTTGCCTCACTCAGCGAATAAGCAAGCGCGCTCAGGTGTAAAGGTTTCATCGCCGGCAATAGGCGACCTGGTGTTATTCGGCTATCCAGGTAGCAATACTTTCTTTCATGCCAGCATCTACATCGGCAACAACAAAGTTATTCACGCTGGGTTCAAGCGCGGCCAAACAACTTCGATACTTGACTTAGGTTCGGCCAGCGTAAAGAATACAAAGATGAGATTTGTGAGAGTGAGTACAAATGGCTAATCGAGTTGTAAGCATCGAATTGCATAGCGAGTATTGCGGTAACTGCGCCGTTTGCGCTGGTAGGCAGATTGGTGTGAATGATGAACGCGAACGCCTTATTACGGCTTTTGTTGAACGCTACCCGAATCACAATGTTGAAGTGATTGATAGAGGCATGGGCGAAACTTACAAATCGCACGACAACTGCGCACAATGTGTTGCTATTGCTCTTATCAACGGTAAGCACTAATGGCTGAGTGTGCGCGTTGCGGTTGCGCGATGAAAGATGATACGGCGCAACAAAGGGCTAAACGCGGTCGCGATCTTTGGGGATGCCAGGAATGCCGGGCGGCTAAGAAAACTAAGCTCACAACCGATTACGGTATTTGTGAGCCACATCAGGGCGAGTTGGATGATGACTACCGGCCGCTCACTAGGCTCGGTGAGTTGTACCGGCCCGGCGTTAGGCTATGTGGATACTCGGACTGCATCAACCTGGATCACATCGAGAGCGCAATAACGGATACCGTTACTAAAGAATGCTCACGATGCGGCCAGCCGAAACCGTTAGAGGCTTTTGGTATCGATCGTAAGAAACGCGATGGCCTCAACTGTGAGTGCAGAATTTGCCGAGTAGGTAGAGGCTAGGCCAAAGAAAGAAAAGAATGGATGCTAAACAACTACTCGAGGCGCTAAACGCTTATTACATTGAGCTGATGAAACTGGGTGCTGAGCGTGAGGCTGTAGCAATCAAAGAGTTTGCTAAGCGAGTATCTAAGTAACCATGCCGCTGTATGAGTATCGATGTGGCAACGGTCACACCATGCAAACCGTTCGCTCAATCCATGAGGATGAGCCGGCCGTAGTCGAATGCCCTGAATGTCTATCCCCCATGCACCAGGTGTTGGGCGGTGTCGCAATAACTTTCAAAGGTAAAGGTTTCTATACCACCGATAAGGGCAACGGCTGATGGGCCGATTCCCGAAACCATGCAGGGTTTGTGGCAATCTCTCACTAGGTAATCTTTGTGACTACCATCAAGCCATCGAAGACAAACTTCACAACATCAAACGCGATCTCATCAAAAAACAAACCGGTCAATACTCAGGCGACTACCGTAAGCGCGCCGCTCAAGTAAGAGCAATGGCAACCGTCTGCCATCTATGCGGTGACGGCCCAAGATTCAATGACCCGTTCGAGGCCGATCACATCGAGCCTGGCAGCGCGACCAGCGAGCTGAAAGCCGCACACCGGTCATGCAACGGCCAACGCGGTAACAAACCACTCAACTAATCCCCCTATCCCCCGCCGGCATCAACCCGGAGTGGGTCAATTCCTACAGAAACACCACGAAGAACACCGGGATAGGCAACGCCGCGTTATCCACCGACAACCACATGAAAATCGCGTTGGCGATGAAGAACAGTAAAACAGTTATCTTGACCATTAGAACGGTGTCGCGCCAAAGCCAGAGAGTAGATCAGCGCCGTTAGTTGCGCTAGGGTTGCCGGCTTTCGCTAGTCGCTCAGCGGTTGCTTTAGTGACCCAGAAAGAAACCTGAGTTTCGCCAGCATCGTTTTTCCACTTGCTAATCTTCAGCTCACCGGTGATCTTGTAAAGATTATCTTTCACCAGGCCCAGATCATCGAGGGCAACATTGAAGTAATGCTTTTCGATGGTTTCCCATTCGCCGGCATCATTCTTGCGATTTACCGGTACAGGGATGACCACATACTGCCCGGCCTTTGATTCCTTGACCTCGCCAGCGTAGCCAGTAATTGTTACTAATAGATTTTTAGCCATGATTCACCTTTTCGTTAGAGATTCTCTGATTCTATTTATTGCCACCGACAATGTGAGCCTGAGCAACACAGTCGGAATGATTACAAATACGATCACCAGGCATGAAAAGAACGCCATCAACAATGGGCCGATCAAAGCGGTCAAATTTGCCATGAAACGGTACACAAATCTCGCCATTGTATTTCACCATCTTTGCTGGTTTAGCCCGGCAACTGGCACAGTATTGAGCCAGGTGTTTTTTCTTAGGCACAACAACCCAAATAAAGCCGCACTTACGGCATTGCACTTGGTTTTCTTCCATCGGCCCAACATTATCGGCTTTCTGTGACTCTCGCAAACAACCCATCGAACCTGAGCGCCAGATACCCAGTCTTGCCATGCCTATTTTTGGCGATGTGCAACACCATCTTGCTTTTCTCATCCTTGCCATCGTCATCGGCTTGCTCGCGGTTTAGCAGAATCACAACATCGGCATCCTGCTCGATAGCGCCAGAATCGCGCAAATCGCTCAAGCCAGGTGAGGTATCCTTTCGGCCCTCGATTTGCCGGTTGAGCTGAGCCAACGCGATTACCGGCACATCGAGATCGCGCGCCATAATCTTCAGCCCGTTAGAGATGGCCGTAACCGATTCATAACGGCTGCGACCGCGCTCAGTATCCTGCATGAGCTGCAAATAGTCCACAACGATAGCGACCAACTTTTGCTTGCGCCCAACCTGCCTGGCAAACGCTCGCACCTCTGAGAGAGTCTGACCCGACTTATCTGCAATGGCGATAGGCCGCCCAACCTTTTCACGATTCGACCGGATTCTTTCCCAATCCACATCGGTGAGTTTGCGATTCTCGAGGTGATCCATGCTCACATTGCACACGCTGGCAAACAAACGATTCATGATCTCGCGCTTGCTCATCTCGAGAGAGTGAAACGAAACCGCGCCATGCTTAGCCAACCCGAAAGCCATGTTTACGGCAACAACAGACTTGCCCACCGCTGGTCGCGCGCCAATAATGTACAGCGCACCAGGCCTGAAACCGCCAATGAAACTATTTAGCAACGCCCAATCAGATGCAAAATAATCAGGCTCACTATCCAGGTGTTTGACCGATGGCAACACCAGGTCACTCACAAACTCGACCTCAGACCGCAACCTGCCAACCGTAACCTGCTCGATACGATCGCCGGCTTTATCAAGAGCCAAATCAACATCGGAATCGACCGCGTTACCGGCAGACTGCAGCTCATGGCCCACCTGCACCAGCGCCCAGCGCGCATTGCGGTCATGAATCAGTTGCTCATAAAATGTTGCATTGCGCCAAGTCGGTGTTTCTGCAGTAGCCTCATGCAAATAAGCGGTTTGCTCGGGAATCTTCGACCCAACCGTTACGGTGTCGATGCCCTCACCGTTGCGGCGCATCTGCACCATAAGAGCAAAAATCTTTTGATTGCGCTCATTAGTGAAATCGCTCGCGATCAGGTTGCAATCATCCAGGTAAGCGCCCTCACTCAAAAGAATTGAGCCAATAAGAATTTTCTCAGCGTTGGCCTCATACATCAGAAATCACCCAGAATGTTGCGCTCGGGTTGCGCCGGTTGCTTTTCGGCAGCCCACTTTTGCGCTCGATTCATCCATGACTGATACGCCAAATCCCAATCAACAAATCTCGACCCTTTACCGCGATGGTAGAGCATAAATGCCTCAGTTTCATCAGCGGCTTTTAGTAGCGGCCACTTAGTTGCAAACATGGCCAATAATTTCTCATTAGGTTGCCAAGTTTCAAGCAAAAGTTGTTTTGTCTTAAAAGTTTCTTTTAAAGGTTTCTTTAAGGTTTCTATATACGGTTCATCTGAAGTAGGGTTCAGGGTATCTGCGACAGAGTTCATGGTTTCATGCTCAGAGTTCATGGTTTCGTGCGACAGAGTTCGTGGTTTGCCAATTCGGTGATTCGTTGTACCATCGCAATCATCCGGGCATGAGATGTTGATCCAATAACGGTTTGACTTATTGCCACCGCTGCTTTTGCCACCTCGAGCATCAACACGCAACTCGCCCAACTCGATCAGCTCATTCACCGCATCGTGAACATAACGCTCGCTGCAGTTTGCATAACTGGCTAACTTAGCCTGGCTGGGCCAAGCGCCATCATTATCCGGGTTGATGTGATTAGCGATGCCAATCAGGATGAGTTTCACCGCGCCTTTGGCTTGCGAGTGATTCAATACAACGGTGAGAGCTTCGATGCTCATTTTTTACTGCCTTTTCTTCGGCAAACCTAGTATTCTAGGTATCGCCGATAGTCTAGTTATCGGTATCGCGGTCACAGGGTTCTCACGCTCTGTGGCCGCTCTTTTATTCTATCGTGCTAAGACAATACACCCTTGCCGTAGTTATGCAACTCAATTCGCGAAAAGTCATCGCCCAAAATGCAATAAACCTGCTTAGGCCCATCCCAGACCGGCACAACAGTCGGATCGGCCCACCGCGACAACTTCCAACCAAACAGCCTGGCGCGAGCTGCAAAATCGGCATCAAACTCCATCAGAAAATTTGCCCGGCTACACATCACAATGAGATTCGAGGGCTTGTTAAATTTCGATCCGGTGCTTGCGCCACCAAAACCACGATTCGCCCGATGTTGCGGAATCAGATCATCGCCGGTGCTACCACAATGCCAACACCTGCCACCATCACGCTCGAGCAGTCGCAGAAACTCTTTCGGCCTCACTCATCGCCCCAGCCAGGCTTATCCGGCAACTCGATGTTGAGTGACTTCATCTGAAAGCCGATACGCTCGCTCGAGGTTTCCGCCGAAGTCATAATGTTAGTTTCGGTCACATCCGGGCTGGCCTCGCAACGGTGAGTTTCGCGCCACTCGCGCCATAACCTGACCTCTTGATTGTGCGCCACCTCAAAAGATGACCCACAAAAACCGCAAGTGTTGCTAATCGACATAATCCAAGATTAGCCAGCGTTACGGTACATCAACTCCACCTGGCGGCCAATACTCGCCGTCAAAACACCGGCATCAGCCAACTGCTTAGCCTTATTCTTGACCCGATTCAGCTCGGCTTTAGCCAACTCCAACTCAAATTTCTCATCAGCCGAATTGTACTTAGCCAGATTCTCACGATCGGCAACAGTACCCTGAGCATTCATAAACTCGAGCGCGCTCTTACGGTCATAAGCCAACTGCTTATCGGCAACCACCTTTTCGGCATCATAAATCGCTTGAGGCGCTTTAGCAGCCTCACCAGTCAAACGCTGAATCTCGCTAATTACCTGATCGGGTGTTATCAAGATGCACCAGCCTCTCTTTTTGTAGAGCAATCAGACCAGGCAACAGATTGTGCTGGCCACTAAAAAACGCGTAATCAATCAACTCTTGCAGCTCGAGAATCGAGGCCAAAAGAATTTTAAGGTTTGGCAACTTCTGATCCATAGGCTTTGATTTTCTCTAAAATCTTCGGCCCAGCGTTGGCAGCCACCGCATCGGTGTAGAGCAACCGCAAACCATCAACATCATAAGTCAATGCTAGTTTGTCGGCCTCACCCAGCCAGTCGCGTTTCTTGTCGGTTATGTCGGTTATGTCGGTTTGTTTGGCGACCTTAGCCATTTCCTCACGCGAGGCACGCTTGTTGCCCGAATAGCCAGCATTAGCCAACGCACGCCCGATGGCGCTAGTTTCAGCATTCTCGAGCGCCGATGTTTTGTTAGCCATGCCCTGACCGTCAATCTCAAACGCCCAGCCGGTCGCTTTTAGGTATGCACCAGGCATCTTAGAGAAATTGACTTTCTCAAGCTCGGGATTCTCGAACGGCAACCAAATCTCAGCTTTCACAACCCAAGTCGAAACGGCCCTATCGGTTGGCGATGTTTTGTTTTTAGTGATGATGCGGCCATTCGGGTTATCGGTGTAGAAACGCTTTATGCGCTGCTCGACCGTTTCATAATCAGCCAGGTTGAAAGATGCCATTACATCTCACCAGCTTTACATGCACAATGCCTACCGCACTTATCAGCGCCATGCTGATCCTTGATAAGTTTCAACACCGCATCACCGGTCATAACCGCGTGATTCTCTAACTTCTCGATGCGCTTACGCATCAACTCATTGAGCTGCAACTGTGCGCTCAACGCTTTCTGCAACTCCCCAACCAGATTCACCATCTGCTCAGTAATGTTAGACATTTTTACCTTTCTTGATACTCAAAGAAACCACGCCATTACGGTTTACGGCCCGAGTGCAAACAACATACTGCTCGCCGCTGACTTCAACATAACCGTACTTAGAATCACCCAACGCATCAAGCGTGCGCGACTTCATCTCATTCAGGTGAGTCTGAGCCTCATCAAACTCCGATTGTGCATTTTGTACACTTATGCCCAAATCACCCAAATCAACACCCGAATCGGCCACGCCAGGATTCAGAAACTTCACCGTTTCGAGAGTATTAGCAGACCCATCCCACTCAGGTTTCACATCATCCAACACACACTTACGCCAACGCTCAACCGCGCTCAACATTCCAGCAAACTCAAAATCATCAAACTCAATGTCGAACTCTTTGAGATCGTTGCCGCTGAAAAGGGCCACCAGTTTTGCTTTACGCAAACCCATCACCCAGCAATACCACAACACCTGCGCCCGATAATTCAACGGCACTTCATCAAACGGCACACGCGCCGTCTTGATCTCGAGTACACCCATCGAACCATCAGGGTAAGTTAGCAACCCATCCGGGTTAGCTCTAGCCCAATCATGATCGTCATGCGCGAAAGTGCCAACATCATCATGAATCACAAACTCAGGATTCAACTCAGACCAAACCTGCTTTATGCCCGACTCAAACACCTGGCCGAAACGCATCGCAAGCGACTGTTTGACCTCGCTCGGAATCCTGCCGGTTGCTTTAGCCCACGCAGTAAACGGCGATTCCCATTGCGACCACCCACAAACAATGCCGGCGAGCGTGCCAGTAACAACAGCCTCGCCCTCACGCAACGCCAACCACTCAGCCGAACCCGACTCAAAGTTGCCTAATAGTTTTGCCATAAAATACCCTTTCATTGAGTACCCTAATTATGTGCAAGACCACCGACAAACGCAGAATGCGAAAGACCGCCTGATGGAACTAGTGCTGGAAACGCCTGGCGGTGTACCCTGCGAACAGTCGCCCGATCTATTCTTTCCCGAAGATCAGCCAGATAGCATCATGCAGCGCATGGCCGAGAAAATAGCGAAAGAGCTTTGTAAGACCTGCCCGGTTGTCGAGCAATGTCGCAACTATGGCATCATGGCTGCCGAGCCGTTTGGAATCTATGGCGGATTATCGCCCGAAGATCGCGGCCGGCTTATTTCTTAGTTTCGTTGGCTTTCTGAACAGCATCCTGAGTCGCCCTGGCAACGGTTTCTTCAGTCGCCGCGCCAGTAGTCGCAATGGCATAACCAATCGCGCCAATCACGCCCAGCATCAAAGTGGCCCACGCGATAAGAACGCCGGTCATCCAGTTACCGACCACAACAGCGCCAGTACCAGCCGATGCACCCAAAATAAACAGGAATAGCCCAAACCCACGCCACGCAATAGCCCCTAAAACGCCGTATACGGCTCTTAGACGGCTTTTGATGTTATTTGAAGTCATCTGCTAACCCCTTTCACTTACGGGCTTTAGATTGGCGTCTATGTGCTTATGCACATCAACCAAATTTTCATACGGAGCTAAGTGAACATTTAGCGTGCCACGCGCCCCAGCCATGTGCAAATGAGCGCCAGTCGATGCCGAGCCACTAGGTGTTTTCTTACCGCCACCCACCAGGCCAACAACAGTCTGACCGCCAACCAAAACACTATTCAGCTCGAGGGCCGGCTTAGCAGCCAGGTGAGCATACAACCAGTTGATACCATCGCCACTCGACTGCACCAGGCAATGACCCAACACATCAGACCAAAAGATTTTCTTGACCCGGCCATTAGTGATCGCACGAATCGGCTGATTCTCGATCGCTTTACGAATGCCCCAATCCGAGCCTCGATGAGGCTGAGTGCGGTAAGAGGCAAAATTGCCCAACTCATCGCCACGATTCTTAGGAAACGGCTCAAAATACTGCATCGCGGTCATCAGGCCACAACCAAACGAATAATTACCGCAACCGCCGATGAGCTGATAGCCGCCGAAAGCAACCCGGTGATCCAGGCAGATTTCCAACGCTCTTTCTCAAGCTCGCGCACACGCAACTCAATGTCGGCATAATTCTGCACCATCGCTTTTACTTCAGCGATGTCGCGAACCAACTGAATCAGAATCTTATCGTTGCCAGAATCCATCAAACAAACTTTCTATTAGCCGAAAGCGTGGATTCGGTGAATAACTAAACCTAGTTTAGCCGATGATTATTTAGGCGATTCGGTTTCTTCGATAACCAGTCGCTCTTGCGGATGATTAGCCGGGTTGTTGCCAACTAGCGGTGCAGACTCATCTGTAAGTGAAGTAACCAACACATCAAAAAACTCTAAAGCCTGAGCCTCATTAGCCCAAGCCGTACCATCGGGCCAAGTCGGTTGCGACAAAAACGGTGCATCATTCACACCATCGAAACCAAGCAAAACGCCATCAACAAATTCTGCGCGCATATTCATAATTTCCTAACCAAACGCCAAAACTGACGAACCCTGAGCAGTCGAATCAGTAATCCAGTTAGTGCCAGTTACCGGATTAGTACGCGAAGTCCAGGTTGTTCCATCAGGGCTTGAAAACAGCGATCCAGCCGCAGTCATAACACACCAGACACCAGCACCATAAGTTGCACCGACCAAGTTTGAACCGGCCATTGATGTTCTCGCAGTCCAAGTTATTGCATCAGGTGAAGTGTAAAACGCGCCAGAGCTTAGACCAGCAAACCACAAACCGCCAGCAAAAATAATGCGGTTAAATCTAAAGTCACCAGCCGAGCTGCGCTGAGTCCAGGTGATTGCATCAGTTGATGTTGCTAGTCCATTTGAGCCAGATGCAACAAAAATGCCGTTATCAAAAACAACTCGGTGCGGCGAAGTAACTGCTGAAGTTGCGCCAGTATACGAAAGACCTGCTGGGAATTTTTCTGCCGTTGCTATCGAGTAAGCGATGTTGCCACTAGTAACTCGAACCCACCGGCCGTTGCCATAAACCAACGAAGTAAAAGTGATGCTAGAGCCGCCATTGGTCAAGCCAAACCCGTTGAAATGCCAGCCCCAAACATTCCACATAGCCCAGCCGTTATTTGTATAAACGACTCCGTCAAGAGAACCGGCGTCAGTCGTAGGCGGTGCGAGTCGCGTACCACCCGTTGTTACCGGCCCATTAACAGCATCAATAACAGTAGAAACGACATTGGCCGCTCCACCGGCAACATTTACGAAAGCCGAGCCAATTTTATACAATCCCCAAGATTGGCCCATGTGTGTGCCGCTGCGCAAAGTCCAAGTTATGCCGTCTGCGCTAGTCGCATAGTTGCTCGCGCTTGTGTTATTGCCAGCCATAACAAAAACACCAGTAGCCGGTGTATTGCCAGCACTTGTGCGCTGAAACTTATCGAAAGTAGTTAGACCCGACTTTGCAACGGTTGAGATAGCCATTGACTAACTCCTTAAGAAATCTGCGAACCGAAAAGGTTGAAGCTCAGGTTAGCGGTGCTGGCATAAACGGTCACAACATCTGTCGCCGCCAAAGTAACACCCAAAGTCAAGTTAGTGGCATCGCTCGCTGCAACAGTTGCATCGTAAGCAATGTAATGCTGATTCGCGATCGCAGTACCACCCGGGCGAACCGCAATGCGGAAAGTGGCTGCAGTAGCCGCGCGGTTAGCAACCGTAAGAGTTGAGATAACAGTTTGAGTGCTTGCTGGGCTGGTGTAAACATCGGTGTTAGTTGTCGCCGATGGTGCAGACTGGCCCAAAACTTTGTAAATTGTTGGCATCTTTTTATGCTCCCATTAGTAGAAAATTGTCGAAACCGCCGCCGCCGCCAAGATCGACCCAGGCACTTCCATTGTAATACTGAGTCTGCGCGGTACTGGTCAAGTAACTAACCATGCCAGCAGAAACCACGCCGTTAAGAGCGGTTGTGCGAGCTGCAGATGATGCAAAAACCATAACGGTTTGCTGCATCAAATAGGTGTCTACCTGATCGGCAGTAAGCACCGCACCTGCGGTGAAATCTTTGTAACCTGCGCCAGCCATCTATACTCCTAGAAACTCAATCGCCCTGCATCAAGGATACCAAACGCAGCGTCATCTAAAACAAACACATCGGTGTTTAGTGTACCCAGACCCAAAACCATACGATGCTCAATACCATCACTCGCGTGCGAGATTGAGATAATCTTGGCAAACTCGGTGATCGCCGGTGCAATGCCATTAGGCGTGAAAATCACCTTACAAACCGACCCAAGCTCGAGGCCCAAAAGCAGATTCTGATTTACAGTCGAAACCTGCGACAGAATAACCTCGACAGCCTCAAAACGATACTCAGGCCGCGAATACTCATTGACCAGGTAATTAGCCAAAGTCTGCAACGCCGCATCAGAATTGTGCAAAAGATTATCGCTAGTCAAAGTACGGATACCGTAAACCTCTTGAGAGGTTAGATCGTTACCCTGAGCCAGATAACTCGAACCCACACGCGTTAGCTCAGTCTGAGTAAATAGCAACTCCGAGCCATAAACCACGCGCACACTCGAGTAATTAATGCCTGTGCCATCATCAGCCAACACCGGTGCAGCACTCGATGGCGCGACACTTGACCGGTCAAGAAAAGTCAAGTTACCCGACTTAGCAATAAACAACTCGCCAGGCTCGCTAGTTTCCACAGTCTGCATGTATTGCAGCGCGTTAGTACCAGCCTCAACCACATCGGCTTGCAAAGTTTCAACACCAGTATCAATGGCACGCTGAGCAACCGGCCAATTTACACCTGGATCATCAAGCACCGCATTGATACGCGCACCAGACAACTGCACCGTATTAGTAGCCGCCGCCAAAGTCTGCTGAGAAAGAAACGCAAAACCGTCATAAGCACTTAGGCTCGCAATCGAATCACCGCTAGGCGAATAGACCAAGTCCCAGTCATCGATAGTGCCATAAAACACCTCGAGATTATTGGCATAAATTCGCACATCGCGGCGAGGCACAATCTGTCCATAAAACGGCGATGCCGTAAATGTCGGGTCAAAGTAACGGTTGCGGTTATTGAAGTCGATGCCAACCTGCCCAGCCTGATACCTATCCAGCGCACGCGACTTACCGCGATTAGTGCGGATGTTTATCACATACTCGCTAACATCCTGAAAATACGGCCCAGCCAACACATACGAAGTGTTATCTAAAACACCGGCAACCGGGTCATCCAGCACAAAGAATGGCCCTGGCCCATTGCCATCAAAACCAAGCTCGACTCTAGTAGTTGGAATAGGCATTAGGCCGGTGTCCAAACAGCGCCATTGGCGCGCTCATAACGCTTGATCTCATCAATGATCGACTGAGCCACGCTCTTGCCATCAGTACCCATGCCAGCGTTTACCGTAATGTTTATGCCAGCCTTAGTAGTCAAGAAACTCTGACCCATCGAGTCGCGGCGAATAAACGCATCCTGGCTATTCTTGAAACCCAACTGAGCCAACTGAGATGCCATGCCACCGCTCAATGGTGTAACAGTCGAACTCATAGGCACATTCACGGTTGGCGGCTGAATCTTAGCCAACTGCTCAGCCATGCCCACGCTCAGCCCGGTAGTAAATGTTGAAGTAAACGCATCAGCCAACGCCTGAGCTGCTTTTACCAGCGCAGAATCCTGATCCATCAACCCAGCAATAAAGCCGTTGCTAATGATCTCCTCACCGACCGAATACATGATGTCGGTAGATGCCACCGCAATACCCTCAGCTGCAGAATTCAGCTCTTTGAAAAGCCCATTCAACTCACTAATCGCAGAATCGCCACCCTCAACAATCGCCTGAGCAGTCTGCCCACCAGCCTCGAGGCCAGCACCCAAAATCTGAGCAAACAGATTACGATCAAGCCCTGCTTTCTTGAGCGCCAAAAGATTCTTACCAAAAGCAACAGTCTTATCAATGATGCTACGGAAACCGCTAGTGATCTCAGCCGAAGTAGCACCCAAGTCGCTAATGCTCACATAGTCGCGAACCGTAGAAACCAAGTTTTTAGCAATGTCTATTTTCTTAGCAATGGCATCACGCTTAGCTGCAATCTCATTCAGCACCTTAGCCTCACGCGCCGCATACTTCACTAGCGCATCGTAAGTCGCAGCCGAAACCAAACCAGACTGCAGCGCCTCAGCAACCTTTTCTTGCACCTTAGTGAACGCATCAACCGATGCTTGCTCAAACTCGCCCACAATGCGCGTAGCAGTTTCCAACGGCCTAACACCCGACAAAACCTCACCCATCGAGGCTTTGAACTGCATCATGCTCATCGCAAGTTTCTGATACGCATCCATAGCGGTAGCAGCGGCCTTAGCAGCCGAATCAGCGGCTTTCTCAGCCGGTGTCTTGCCCTTAGTGGCACTTGGATCGGCTGGCGGTGTAATAATGCCTGGATCGAAAGTGTTTAGGTTGCCAACGCTCGCATCAAGCTCTTTTACATTGTTGCCGATGCTGCCAATCATTTTGTCTAGTACAACGAAAGTACCGATACCTGCAGCCACCGCCGCAGCCGCCGCCGCAATCGCAGCCCAACCCTTAGCAGACTCAGCACCTTTCATCGCGAGCGTAGTAAGAGCCGCCGCCTTTTGAGCGCCGTAGATGGCCTTAGTGACCAAGAAAATGTTTTTCCAAACCTTATACATCACCAGCAAACCGGCAACAGTTTTCACCAGCCAAGTGTTATCGAGCAAGAAACTAACCATGTTGCCAACGGCGATAACAATCGAACCGAAAGTTTTGGCGATGGCCTGAAGTTTCTCTTGACCTGGCGGCGATGCCAACCACTTAGCGAAATCTTGCAGATACGGCAAAAGATAAGTACCGATGGCCTCTTGCAAATTGCCAAAGATAAGCTGCATACGCTGATATGGATCGAGATTGGCGGCCTCAGCTGCAGCACCAGCAAACTTTTCTTGCAAGAAACCAAACTTGTCTGTGGCATTAGCGATACCAGGCACTAAACGATTTAGGGCCGTACCCTGCCCTGCATACGCCTTAGCCAACGCAGCCGAAACCGTACCCACATCTTTACCAGTACCGGCCGCCACATCCAGCGCCAACTCCATCAAACCAGTCGCCTGAGTCACATCACCAGTAGCGCGAACCAAACTAGCGAAAGCCGGCCGAATAACATCATCAGGAATCGATGCCATCAACTCCATCTTGGCAATCGACTTCTCGACCGCCGAAATCTGAGCATCAGTCGCGCTTACGGTGTTACGCAACGCAAGAGCCAACAACCCCTGCGACTTAGCATCTTCAGCCGCCGCTTTACCAGCACGATTCAACTGATTGACTAGCGCGCCAATACCAACGGTTAGGCCAACAGCGCCCAGCGTTTTCTTCATAGTCGAGCCAAGAGAACCCATGCTCTTTTGAGCCTCTTTAAAGCCCTTATCGTCAAAGATTGCCTTTAACGGTATGTACAGTCCACCAGCAGCCATCAAAAGCCTCTCATGTTGAATCGGCGCATCGCATCTTTCAGCACGCGATCAGTTTGTGCAGTCAATGCCGGCAAACTACTCTCAGCAGCCGGGTAAATGATTCTCGAGGCGCGCCCACCGAGCTCTCGGTTTAGGCTCGCAATAAAAGCCTCACCCTTTTTGATGTTGGCATTACGGCGGCGCGTAGTCGGGCTGGCATTATCGTTACGGCGACCCTTACCAATGCTCGCACCCGATCGCCCAGCCATGTCCATAATGATGATCGCCGGCGACCAAACCTTGATACGCAAAAGCGTAGTTGTAAGCGAACGCCCACCCATCGAGGTACGAAACTGAGTTGTGACCTTATCGGCGGCAACGCCATTATTCCAACCCAAACGCCCACGATCCGAAAGAAAACCCGACAACGGCTCAACAGAGTTGATCTGCGCCCTAATCTTGCTCTCAAGCGGCTTACCAATGTCTTTCACATCACGCAGAAACTCGCGCCTAAAATTAGGGCCAGCCTCTTTCATCCGGCGCTGCAGCTCGCGCACATCCAAAACACTTATGTCGTTAGCGCCCACATTCACGCCACCCCTATTGCTCAGGCGGCCGGTGAACTTGGCTACGGTAAGTGTGATTGGCTCAGGCATAACATCAATTCTACCGCCGCCGTTACCAAACCGTTATGAAACCTAACGCGCCGAAAGTTGCCATCGCCAGCTCGAAACGGCATACTTTGAGTACCAGGCAACCGCCGGTAGAAAGATAGGGAATCATGGGAATCATGGCACACATCGAGTCAGTGCTCGGCAGACCGCACATCTTCAACAACCCCGATTACATACAGGGTTTCACCATCTACACACCAGTCAAACCATTCAAAGATGATCATGGCCTAGTAGTCGCGCAAGTAATCAATGTGCAACGCGAGGGCGAAGTAATCAAAGATAACTACTACTCGCGCGCATGGGCATACTGGAACTTCATCGACAACACTCTTTTTGACCTAAAAGAGGCAGATGAGCTATTGCAGCTCGAGGCAAAGATGATGCCAAACCACGAAATTGATTACAAAATTTCAGAATCAGAAACGGTACTGATGTGGCTCGATCATGGGCTGATACCGATCGAGTCAGAGTTTTGGCAGCGCCTAGTAGTTTCGCTGGCATACAACGCAATCACCGATGCAGAGTTTCTATCTGATCTCGCTGCAAACACCTGGTACGGCCCTCAAGCAGTCCAAGAGATGCTAGACAAAGCTGCCGGCGAAGTACTAAAACACCCCAACTTCAACCTCGCAGGTTTCGAGCAACTTACCCCCTAAGCTGCCGAAAATGAGAAAGCCCTAGATCAAATGTCTAGGGCTTTCTTCATGCCTGGCTATTGTTGCGAGAAAGCAAAACTCGCTGCATAGTGAACAGCATTCGCGGCGACTCATTCATAAGCACACTAGGTGCAATGCCTAACTCCACCGCCAGTTGAGCAATAGTCCAATGTGCAGACTCATCGCCCAACGGCACTATTTTGGGTCGGCCTCACTCGCCGTAACCAACGAAACCGTATCAATGAAATCATCAAACGGCTTATCAGTCAGTTTCTGGCGGTGCAACGCAGCCCACGCGAGAAACACAATGTAAGTCAGTTTCTGCTCTTTCTCAAGAGCCGAAATAGAAATAGAAAACTTTTCCTCGAACTTCAGCATGTCGGGCATTTGAACCGATACCGGATCAACTGTGCGACCATCCAAAAACTCAACGCGTAGATTTAGTTTCATTATGTCTTTCTTTGTTTAGTTGTTTGCAAAAACCTTATTAGGCAGTTGCGCGAGTTACAGTACCCGAAGTCGGGAAAGTAACTGAAAGAGTCGCTGCATCGCCGACTGAGCTCGCAAATGGCTGATACTGCGAGATCAAGATTGGTACGGTGTAGCTCGGGTTAGTTGATGAAACCGTTGATGAAGTCGGTTTGATAACAACAGTACCGACTGTGTTGAGTAGCGGCCACAAAGTCGCATCAACAGAACCGGCAGCGAAGTCCTGGAAGAAATTTAGCTGCAATGAGCCTGATCTCAAACCGCCAACCATAGTTTTCCAACCGCCACCAAAAGTGGTAGTTTCTACTTCATCACTCTGAATGGTGAGGTTTACAGACTGCAGCGCATCGCTTAGTGCTGTGCCATTCAGGGTAATCGAGTAATCAGTAGCAACAAATTTTGCCATTAGATTTCCTTTACTTAATCAGCCTGAACGGTCAGATCGAATTCTGCCGCCAGGTATGTGGTATCGCCGATAGCCAGACTGCCGTATGAGCGCATCTGAGTAACAACACAATCAAACGCTTTCCCACCCAATGTGCGATCACTTTCAACTGCACCTCTAATACTACTAGAGCCGGTGCTAGAGCAGAAAGCATCCAACGCATTCTGCCCTGAGCGCGCATCAGCTCGGCCCACAACCAAAGTAACAACGAAGTTGTAAGTCGTCATGCCGTTACGCATCGCCATGTGATAAGTCATCGATGACGGTGCGACAATCGCAAACGGTGGATTTGGATTCTCGGGAATGGTAGCGCCGGTGCGCAAACCTGCAATAGTTGCCAGGTTAGTTGCGATGCCAGTGCGTAGATCACTAATGAGAGCCATTATGCGAGAAACCTTGCCAGGCGATACGGCTCAACCAGTTGCTGCACATCAGGATCGAGTCGAGTGCCAACGCGGATGTAACCCAAGTCGGGCGCAGACAAAACGCCGAGAGGCGATTGTAGACGGGTAAAAATTCGGCTCGATTGTAAAACGGTTGCTTGCTTTACGGCAGTCGGTACGGCAGACCAACCCCAAGTGCCTGTTACCTTTACGCTGGCCTCGCCAACATTCTGAGCGAACACATAATCGCCAACGGCCCTGATGCGAGTGCGCGGCCAACCAGTCAAACCATCGGCCCGACCATTCAACGGCTCAAGCTGGTAATCCGATGCAGTCCAAGTCTGGTCAAACACGCCATCGAGATCGGCAGACACCTCAAGCGTTGTGAGAGTAATCAAGTCATCGATCTCGCAAACAATCATGTCGTCAGGTGTGAAGTATCGGGTTGCCGTACCATTCGGGTAAAAGTTGCGACCGGCGAAACCATCGACCAGGCGCGATGCAGATTCAATAGCCGTTTCCAGTAAAGAATCGTCAATGTTATCGGTGATTCTTAGTGCGGCTTTCACTTCTGCGAGTGACGCATAACCATTTGTAATAGCCAAAATGACTCCTAAAGTATTGTTTCTATTTTACCGCTTAGATAGTCGATGCTTGATGGCGGTAGTCGAGATGCCATCGGTATACGGAATGTAAATCAAACCAATGCCGCGCTCATCCAACCAATCCTGATCGAAACCCATCTGGTAGTAGTAATCACGCCTAGCCCAGTCGCTGCCAACAATGATGTAGTCGGGTTTTACTTGCTCGATGGCAATTCGCGAATCAGCGCCACCAGCGTTAGGCACAACCTGGCTAACCCACTTACAACCCAGCAGCACATCGCGGCGCTCAGCGTAGCTCATGACCGGCGCTTTACTTTTGTACTCCACAATGAATTCATCGGTGTTTAGGGCCACAACCACCTCACCCAACTGAGCTGCGCGCTTTAGAAACGCCACATGCCCGGCATGGAATAGGTCAAAAGTGCCACCTGTATAAATCAATCCCATCGGTTTGCTCTCCTAGTTTGTAATGACCACAGAGATGCCTCTATACGGCCCTCAGCGGCTCTCTGAGCGTATAAACGCCCATTGTTGCTATAACTCACCGAATTGACGGCCTGAAAGCCGCTATGCAGCGTAGAACTGTTATCGTGACCCATCTTGCAACTAATGCTTTTCTTAGGCACACCAGCTAAATCAACGCGGCGCTCGAGATCATTATCATCGAAATAAAGAGGGTAAAAATCCTCGCTATAAAGCCCGACACGCTCAACCATGCCCTCACCGAAAACCACGCCCGACCAGGCTGGCACAATGTCGAGAAAATTCAGCGCCTGAGTATCGACCTGCTCGGGTATGAGCTGCATCTGGCCTGGCAGAAAATAGGCATCATCATTTACCAAAACCCAGTACGGCGCATACGGTGTCGTTTTCACGATCAGATTCCAAGCGCCAACCAAACCCAAACCAAACGGCACTTCAATGTGCCACAGATTCTGCACCAAATCGGGTTTCTTAGGTTGCCAGGCTTTCGTGCCTGAATTGTTTACGATCACTAGATGCTCAACCGGGTAATCGATGCTGGCCAACAAACGCTCAGCCAAATCAAAACGCTTGAGAGTGCAAAAGCCAAGAACCGGAATCATTTTAGAATTTGCGCCAACGCCGGCAACCAATACTCTTGCCAAACATGCTCAGCACCATAACCCTTAGCAAACTGAATCGCCCGATCAGACTTACCTCGAGGCTGCTCATAAGCCGTAGACAAAGCCCTAACAATCTGCGGAATGTTAGGCACGCTAAACCATGACCGCTGCGGCTCATCCCATAACGGCTGGCACTCGACCAACCAACCATCGCCCACCAGCTCGCTGC
>Ga0247723_1000644_pt1 | contig 23042 bp, 45 predicted proteins | sample MSEWelMarce5H_FC_FD_189079 | JGI IMG/M metagenome (GOLD analysis project Ga0247723, IMG submission 189079) | Subsurface sediment microbial communities from gas well in West Virginia, United States - MSEEL Well Study Marcellus 5H_FC | ecosystem: Environmental > Terrestrial > Deep subsurface >... | reverse complement strand
GATAAGTTCGGCGGATGGAGCATGAGCGCCAGTGAGGTTATCTATTGGATTATGGAACAGATAGAAACACTAGAGGAGAACAAGTAATGAACATCAAGCAGAAGGCAGAGCACAACAGAGTGGCAAGGAACTACGTCCTAGAACTAGGACTATACCCAACAGCCAACACCTACGGAGTAATAAGAAAGGTACTAGAAGCCAAGACGATTGACGAGAAACTGACAGCCCTTGACTACCTACTAAAGACAATCACAGACAACAAACGAGAGGACGTTTAAACAATGAGCACCATAGAAATGATGAAGGCAATCGGAGAACTAGCCCTCCTACGGGTGGAAGGATTCCAAGTGCAGGTATTGATTGAAGATGCCAAGCAAGCGTACGGAAACACACGCTACAAAGTTATCCCGACCAATGGCAGGGGCGCAGCGTGGGTAGATTCCTCACGGCTGACCAACATTGGGGTAGGTGTTTAAACATGACGAAGAAATACATCAAGACTTGCCACCAATGTGGGGTGACTGACGAGAACGTGATTAGATACCCGACAAGAACCACAGACGCAACGATTAACTACTGTGACAAGTGTGTCTATGAAGTTGGATACATCTTTCACCAGCACATGTACTACGCAACTAAAGGGAGTGTTTAAACGATGAGCAAATGGAACTGGACACCGAAGGCATACCGCCTACTAGATGATGTCATCTTCTATGGATGTGGGCTTGCAGTTGTAGGCATCATCCTCTGGATGTTCGTGCTCGCCACAAACTAATAACAGAATGATAACGAAATGGTAAAGATTTAGTAAAGACTTACCGATAGCCTTGACACCTGTCAGGGACAACGATTGACTAGTAGTAACAAAGAAACTTGGAGGTTTCAAAATGAGAGCAGAACAGATAGCAAACCCTTACAAAGAGGGCGTGCCTAACTCAGGGATTTTTACCCTTGAAGTTACCGCAATGGTTAGAGACATCAAGAGCGGAGAGGTGTGGCTGGAGCGCCAGACCTATCAGGGAACTGATGTCAACAGCGCCAAGAAAATGTTCAGAGAGCACATGATAGAAAACGGATTCGTACTAGTCAACGACTAGGACGTTTAAACAAGGAGAAAAACATGGGAAAAGTAATTATCAAGTATGAACTAGAAGACCAAGAACTATGGAGCGCAATGTGGGGAAGTGGCTTTGAGTCAGACCCCGTGACACGTAACTACCTGATGTCACTGGATTTCATTGAAGGTGACTGGGAAACGGTGGGCATCGTAAAGGTTGGGTATGTTGACCCTAATGATGACACCGAAGGTGAAGATGAGAGCAAGTGGTTGACGAAGCGTTTAAACATCGTTGACCTAGTGGAAGCACTTGAGGTGGCAATCAAGGGATACCGTCACGTACCTTGCGGTGGAGACATTACCCCTGACCTTGAGAACTGGGACGCTTGTATCAGTGACATCATTCTTCAGTTAGCCCTGTACGGCAAGGAGGTGTGGGCGTAATGCAGTACCACTATGTAGTTGTGTACGACTCACGCACCGAACGTTGGGAATTGGATTCAGATACAGCGTATTCCGTATTCAATAACGGGTATTTCTTTGACGAAGAACAACAGGAGTGGCTTGCTCCCGATGATGATGACTTAGAAACGCACCAAGAAATCTACACAACTTTAAGCGATGAAGTGTGTAACATGCTAGAACTAAACAATGGAGTAAACAATGGATACTTTGTTTAAACAAGGAGGAGAATCAATGACAACAGCAATACAGCACTACTTAGATTCAATCGGGTTCACGGTGGACACCACGCAACAATACGGGGGTGACACTCCTAAGTGGGCACAGAACATGAACGCTTATGAATGTATCCTTAAGCGCAACGGTGAGAGGATGTTTGCTACCCCGTTTTATCAGGGCAAGGCACACGTTGAATCACCTAAGCGTGAGGACGTACTACACGCCATACTTGCAGACAGGAGCACGTTAGATTACTCCAGAGATTTTGAGGACTGGGCTAACGGACTGGGCTACAACGTGGACAGCATTAGCGACAAGAAATTGTTTGACTTAATTACTGAACAAACAAACAAATTAGAACTACACTTTACAGAACAGGAACTATCTATCCTGTCTGAACTAATGGAGGGAATGTAATGAAACTGTTTAAACGGGAAGAGCAAGACATCTTTATGCAACTAGATAAATTAATGGTGCTAATGGCAAGTGACGAAACATACGATGAGTACATCATCATCAGAGGAGGTATGGACAATGGGTGACAGATTCACATTCGGTGTAGCCGATAGGACTGGTGACGTGTTGTACCTGTACTCTCACTGGGGTGGACAGGATTGGGATACCAACCTAAAGAACGCTATCTATGAGGCAGGTACGCACAGCCTTAGTAGCGAGCGTGCTAATCGTATCGTCATCTCGCAACTAATCGGCAAGGCATGGGATAGCACAACAGGCTACGCATTTAGTATCAACAACGTGACGGACACAGAGTACGGCTACGTGCCAGTGGTGGACTTTAACCACAGCACGGTTACCTTCTATGAGTACAGTTACGAGCACGAGTTGGGCGATGCGCTATTAAAACTATCCATCCTTGAGTACCTAACTTGCAAGGACATCTATGGTCTGTTGCACTATGCACAACAACAACTGGAGGAGGCAAGAGAAGATGTCACCGTATGAACTAGACGATGATGAGATACACACTGTATACACACAGGATGTGTATGTATGTAAGCGATGCAGTTTAAACGACCCTTGGCACGCTTGCGAAGGGAGACCAGACAATGAGTGACACAATGCACTGTGACTGGGTGTGGCAGGACGATAGAGACGGCTACCGCATCTGGCAATGCACCGAACACGGAGAGATAGAGTCAGAGGAACTGGAGGAAAAGACTTATGGAGATTAACTATCCGAACTATGACGGCACACAGAACTGTGCACGTATGGGTGTTGATGTGTTCTATCAGGACTACGACAACAAGACCACAGCACAGGAGGTGCGAGACTTAAAAGAGTTTTGTTCCACCTGTAACATCCTTAATGAGTGCATGGAGTACGCAATCAAGCACGAACGCTATGGATTCTGGGGTGGTACTACACCATACGAAAGACGAATGATACGTAGCAGACGTAACATCAGGCTACAACCACCCGAACAGTATTCAAATAGCAACGCAGAGTACCGTAAAAAAGACACAGAGTATTGGAGTAACCGCTAATGGTAATTAGTACAGTTGAAAAAGAGACAGACGTATATGAAGAGATACACGCAGAGGTGAGCGCCGAGGATGCATCAGTATTCCTAGGTAACACGCACTTCTTTATGCAACGCAAGACATTTGAACGCTTGCTATTCACGATGCAAGCCGCCTTGTTAGAGGAAGAACTACTGTCAAGGCAACCTAATGATTAGTGAAGTGCTTGACTGGTTGATGTTCGCATTCATTCTTTTGCTTGTGTACCTAGCAGAGAAGCAATGAGGACACGTAAGAAAGAACTTGAGGCTATCGCTGATGTTCTTGAGCAAGAGCACCATGATGTCGTGTACCTAGCAGAAATTGTATGGAAGATGATAGATGAGATGCGCCGTGAGCGTGAGATGTACGTGGTAGGTGTGAACTATCAAGGCGTTGGACAGTTCCTGTTCGGACCTTATGAGTCAGACACTATGGCTACCAAGGATTACGAGGGACGAGGTAACATCCGTGCACTCAAGCAAGGTGATGTAGCCAAGGTGTTTAAACTACTTGCACCTACCAAAGTCTTTGCAGATAGTGATGAAGTACAAGGGGATTTATTTGACATAAGGTAAAACTTATGGGAAAATAAGTATGGCTGTCGTGGTTGAGCGGTGATTTTTTCACCTCCATGTTTCATCACTGCTCCCACGACACGCCGTGTACGATTTGACAGACACCACAACATGGACTATAACTTAACAACGACAACAACAACATAAGTTCTGCTAAGGCAGAACCAATAATAGGTTCGCCTTTAAGGGCGAACATAAGAAACAGAGGACAAATGATTAAGGTGAATGGGTATGAGTTACCCGTGCACGTAAGCCATAGCCAGATAGGTACTTACAATTCTTGTGGGTACAAGTACTGGTTACAGAAAGCATTGGCTGTACCTGAAGGTCAGACATGGTGGTTGGCTGGTGGTGTTGCTGTTCACGAAGCAACCGAAGCCTATGACCGTCAACTATGGGAACTTGAGGGACGATAATGGAACAACAAGAACTAACCCTCACAGGTGCTACACCTGAAGAGTTGTGGTTACGGTACTGGCAAGAGAACTTAGACCGTCAGCGTGCCGTACAGGGGCAGGAAGACACCTCCACGTGGCGTGCTGGTGGTCGTGCAACCATAGCAAATCCCAACAAGGAAGATGGCACATGGTGGCAAGCCAATGGCTTGAACATGGTGAACAACTGGGTGAACTTTCGTAGCACCCAAGAGTTGATGTCACTATGGGTTACACCTCAAGGTGTACCTGCCATTGAATTGGTGTTCAACATTAACCTTGATGGTGTCATGGTTAAGGGTGCACTTGACCGCATGATGGAGTTACCTGACGGTAGCCTTGTGGTACTAGACATTAAGTCTGGTGCACGTATGCCATCATCAGACTTTCAGTTAGGCATCTATGCCGTAGCAATGGAGGAAGTCTTTGGTATCCGCCCTAAGTATGGCGTATACTGGGATGCACGTAAGGGTGCAGTATCAGAGTTAATCAGCCTAGATAAGTGGACACGTGAAGCCGTGTCAGAAATCGTGGGAATGTTTGACAAGGCTCGGAGGGCTGGTATCTTTATACCTAACTTTGACCACTGTAAGATGTGTAATTTTAGTAACGATTGTAAGTATCAGAATGGAGATAAGTAATGGAAAAGAACTACGTTGTAAACGTAAAGACAAGCAAGGGCACAATCATCACAGCACGTGGTGACAGTGCCGAGGAACTAATCGCTAACGTCAATGACTTGGTAGCACAGGGTGGACCTGATGCAATCAGCACACTGGAGGAAGCATTCACTGGTGTATCAACACCACGTGTACTAGCAACTGACCCAGTGGCTATTGTTCAGGCATCCCTAGGTGGAGAAGTTGTTGCAGAAGTACCAGCATTCGCACCTAAGGCACCGCCAGTACAAGCATCAGCACCTAGCGGTAGCGATAAGATGTGCATTCACGGTGCAATGGTTAAGCGAACAGGCAACGGTGCTAAGGGAGAATGGCGTGCATTCTTCTGCCCAACACCAAAGGGTACTGCAGACCAGTGCTCACCAACGTTTGCTAACCGCAACACACCAGAGTGGAACAGTTTCTAGGACTTCGGGTACTAGAAAAACATAACTGAATATAGGTCTGTCCTGCTGGAGGGGAAGCCAGTCAGTACAGATAGGGGTGTAGGTCCGAAAGCCTACTCATCGTGCAAGTCGGTGCATCCCACGCTTAACAAGGAGGATAAATGAAAACATTAAGCCGTTCGGTAGGACGTTCAGACATTGGTGGCGAACCAATGCCGTCAGTCTTTCGTACGTTTGAACAGAATAAGATTATCTTTAGACGTTCAGAGGTATCGTTAATTGCTGGCACACCTGGTGCAGGTAAGTCAACACTTGCCCTAGCACTAGCCTTGCGTATGCAAGCACCAACACTATACGTATCAGCAGATACCAATGCTCACACTATGGCAATGCGTTTGTATTCCATGATTGAGGGTGTATCACAGACAGATGCAGAGAAGATTATCTCCGAGCAACCTGAGTTAGCCAAGGAAAAGTTGGCACAGGCACGACACATCTACTGGTCATTTGATTCATCACCTAGTTTAAACGACTTAGATGATGAGGTAACTGCACTTGAAGAAACGTTGGGCGATAGCCCAGCACTGATAGTTGTTGACAACTTGATGGACATTAACATGGATGGTGGTGAAGAGTTCGGTGCTATGCGTAGTGCGCTCAAGGAACTTAAGTATCTGGCACGTGATACGAACGCCGCTGTTGTGGTACTGCATCACACTAAAGAAGGATATTCTGGTACGCCATGTCAGCCTAGGTCAGCAGTCCAAGGAATGGTTAACCAATTACCAGCCCTCATTCTTACGGTGGGACAACAAGACGGAATGCTTGGTGTTGCCAGTGTCAAGAACCGTTATGGTAAGGCTGACCCTTCGGGTAATAGCCCAGTGTGGTTGCAGTTCTTGCCAGAATATATGTTCATTGCAGACCTAGAGGATGCACGATGATTGATTGGATTGATTACGTATTCGCAATAATTGTGGGAGCACTTATTGTGGCTGTGCTCTATATCTTTTACATGATTATTACTGCACCAGACTTTATAACGAAGCAACTACCAGATGGCAGGACAGTGGTTTGCACCAATACGGTGCATCAAGAATGTGATTGGGAGAATGCACGATGAAAGAAACGTGTATTGCCTGTGGCTACGATGCGAAGGTAACCTTGGTCTTAGGCGAAAAGAATGACCATGGAATAATGGGAACAGTTGCACCTAAGAGTTTCTGTCTGTGGTGTATGCGTGATATCAGTGGGGCATACAACAATCTGTATGCTAATAACTTTGCTGGGATTAGTTTAGGTAGTGAGCAGTAATGGAAAAGGCAACAGACGAAGGCAAAGTTGATTACGTTTATCAGTGGATACAAAAGCGTACCAACTGGATTCCAGAAGACTCAAACAATCCTGCCGATAAGGAACACATACAAACACTTATCTCAATGATGACCATACAAATCATCAACGACTGGGGAATTGTACGGGCTGCCGAAGCAGGAGAACCATACCTATATGGCACAACTGGTCGCAAGAAGCCTGAATACATGGCTAACGTAAACAAAGAGTTAAGAAATCAATATGCCCTTTGATTACGTGGCATCCATGACTGAGGGTCACAAGTATGGTGACATAGTTGCAGACCGCTTGCGTTCCAATGGTGTGCGCTGTACTGTGCCTGACCTGTACATAGTGCAGTCACATGAAGAGATACCAGAGATGACAGCCACCGAGAAGGACATCATCCTTGATGATTCAGGTGAGTGCCTTGAGGTTAAGTCACGCAACATAGAGTTCACTGAACTAAAGGATTTCCCTTGGGGCAACATCATAGTTGATACTGTGTCAGGGTATGAGGCTAAGTTACAGAAGCCGTATGCCTATGTCATGGTATCTACCCACACTAAGGGTATGTTTGGATTGCTGACATCTACTAAAGACAAGTGGGTAAGCAAGCAACTGCACGACAAATACCGTGGACATAACGATAACTTCTATGTTGTTGATATAGAACATTGCATACCATGGGAAGAACTTGTAGTATTCATAAAGAACTTGGAGGACGAACAATGGTGGAATGGTTAATCATACTGGGGCTAGTTGGTATCCTCGCACTACTTATGTACATGGATAGAGATGATTATTAAATGGAAGGCAGACATATATCCCGTGTGTTCTATGACGGGGAACAGTACGTATCCTTCTATGAAATTATCAAGGCTATCCGTGATATTGCTGATGACTTCTGCGAGCAGGACTTACATGAAGCGTGCGGTGCACTAGAGTGGGTAGCAGAACAGTTACAGTTCTCAATGATAGCGGATGGAATAAGACATGAACAAAAGTAAGATAAAGGGTACATCTGCCGAGACTGCTGTAGTTAATTGGCTTGTAAGCAAGGGACGTAAGCACGTTGAGAGACGTGCACTCAACGGAGTCAATGACCGTGGTGATATTGCTGGCATTCCTGCTGTTGTTATAGAGGTTAAGAACCATAAAGAAATGAAGTTGTCTGCATGGCTCAAGGAACTTGAGGTGGAGATGGCTAACGACAAGGCTGAGACTGGCGTTGTCATACACAAGAAGACAGGAACACTAGACGTTGGCAAGTGGTACGCTACTATGCCAGTGTCTGAGTGGTTTAAACTACTAGAAGAAGCAGGGTACTAATGGAAAAGCACAGCATACAACCTGTGCTTGAACACTACGGTGCAACAAACATACGTGAAACATGGGGCTGGCAAAAGATTAGATGCGTAGTTCACGAGGATTCAACTGCATCTGCTAGTGTCAACGTAACAGAGAACGCATTCGCATGTCATGCTTGCGGAGTCAAGGGTGACACATATAAAATAATCATGGAGAAAGAAGGAGTGGGATTTCGTGAGGCTATCACAATCGCAGAAACAATCACTGGCGAAAGCCGTGGCAACATACAAGGCAAACATTCATCTAGCAGAAGGTTACCTCAGCAAGAGGGGATTATCTCTAGAAGACGGGGCTACAGCCCACCTAGGAGTGGTCGCAGAACCTCTGCCTAGTCACGAAGCATACGTTGGTCGCTTAGTTATTCCGTACATCACACCAACAGGTGTAGTGGACATTAGATTCCGTAGCATGGACAACAGTGAACCCAAATATATGGGTTTACCAGGGACTTCTACCCGTTTATACAACGTGACGGCACTACAATCAGCAGGAGATTTCATTGCAGTATGTGAAGGCGAGATTGATGCGATTACTTTGCACTATAAGTGTGGCATCCCTGCTGTGGGTGTACCTGGTGCGAACTCGTGGAAGAAACATTACTCACGCATCCTCCAAGACTTTGAGACGGTCTATGTTTTTGCTGACGGTGACCAACCAGGGTCGGACTTTGCAAAGAACCTCGCCAAAGAACTCTCATCAGTAGTAACATTGCAGATGCCAGAGGGTGAAGATGTTAATTCAATGTACCTATCACAGGGGTACGACTATCTAAGGAGCAAGGTATCAGCATGAGCAAGGATGAGTGGGATGATTTCGTTCAGTCAAGAAGAGATAGAGTTTCTGACTGGGAGACTTTTGGAGATGGGCTTAAAGATTTCCAAGATTGGCTTAACCGAGTCAAGAGAGACCTTAACGTTGGAGATAACAAGGATGCCTTTGCGGTAGATGATGACTGCATATGTGAAGCATGTGTTACATTCACCGCATGGGATGACCTATACCCTGATGACTTTGAGTTAGATTCCCTTGATGTGTATGAGGAATTGTGGGATATCCTAATCAAGAAGCAGAATGATTATGGTCCTAACAACATCCGCAATGCGCCAGGTGGACCGCTTAATGGGCTACAGGTACGGTTGTATGACAAGATGTCACGGCTAATTAACCTTATAGAATCAGGGGCTAAGCCTGAGAATGAGTCACTAAGAGATACCTTTGTGGACATCGCCAACTATGGGGTAATTGGTGTTATGATTTTAGATAACACGTTCCCTGAGGCGAAGGACTACAATGAAGGTTAAAGTTATTGTAAGTGACTTGCAAGTTCCATACCATGATAAGCGTGCGGTTGCTAACGTAGCCAAATTCATCAAGGCGTTTAAACCTGATGACGTGGTATCCGTTGGTGACGAGATGGACATGCAGACTATCAGTCGCTGGTCTATGGGCACACCAATGGAGTACGAACGTAGCATTGGTCGTGACCGTGATGCAACTGTTCAGGTACTAGAAGACCTGCAGGTTACACACATGACACGTAGTAACCACACTGACCGTTTATACAACACAATTATGAAGCGAGCACCTGGTCTACTTGGTGCACCTGAGTTTGAGTTAGAGAACTTCCTCCGCCTTAAAGAATTAGGTATCACCTACCACAGTAAGCCGTGGGAAGTGGCACCTAAGTGGTTGCTCTTACATGGCGATGAAGGTTCTGTGAATCAAACTGGTGGGCAGACAGCCCTTGGTTTGGCTAAGAAGACAGGCATGTCCGTAGTATGTGGTCATACACATAGAGCAGGGCTACTTCACTACACTGAATCTGTATCAGGTGTATCAACCCGTACCATTTGGGGACTAGAGGTTGGTAACTTGATGGACCAGAAGAAAGCATCTTACCTAAAGGGTGGCATTGCTAACTGGCAACAGGCTATTGGTGTGCTTTACATTGACGGTCAAAAGGTTACACCTAAACTTATCCCTATCCACAAGGACGGAACGTTTGTTGTTGATGGAAAGGTGTGGGGCAAGTGAGTGTTAAGGACCTTGCAGATAGATGTCTTATGGCTATTGAACGTGTGCGTGAACTGCATAAACCAACAGAGCCAAGTGGTAGTTACTGCCATGAATGCGGTTACACCTATCCTTGTGCAACTATTCAAGCGTTAGATGGTGATGTCTGATGTGCAACCAAATGGAAGATGCATCTCGCATCCGTAGACTACAAGAACAACAAGTCAATGACTACTGGGACATGGTGCAACAGATTGCCAGTGAGTACCGTAGCAAGTACAACATGGTAGACCGTGCAGATATTGAACAGGAACTATGGCTATGGTTTGCTGAACACCCTAACAACATTGCTAGGTGGAAGGCTGAGCAGGACGAGAAGTCCTGTGACAAGTTGATTGCTAAGTCCCTGCGTAATGCCGCTCTTGATTACTGCATCAAGGAGAAAGCAGTAGCAGAGGGATACAATGCTGATGATAACTTCTGGTACAGCAAAGACTTTGTTAAGATGCTCATACCTGGTGTGCTCACAGATAACTGGGAGAAACTAGAAACAGCAATGACTAACATGGGTCGTAGCACCAAGGCTCCATCGGAGTCTGGTGACTGGATGGCTTATGGTGCTGACATCCGTGATGCGTTTAGTAAACTAACTGAGGTTGAACAGAACCTAGTGTTCTTGTTCTACGCTCAGGACGTGGACTCAACACAGTTACATGAAGTAACTGACAGTGACAGACCATCAGTTAAGGCTACGGCTATGGCTGCCAATCGTGCATTGAATAAGATAGTAAGAAACCTTGGTGGCTTTCCGCCATACAAGGATGAAGATAACGAGGAGGTAACAAATGATATGCAAGAACTGCCGTGATGCAGGAGATGCAAGCAAGATAGATATGGCTCAGGTATCTGCGATGCTTCATGCTAAGTGCAACTACATAGGTTGCTACTGTCAGCACCGAATTTAGCACTAAATTTAGAGCCAAAAAATAACCCCCCTTGGATTTCTCCTTGGGGGGTTATTAGTTTTAGGTGTTAAGCCTTTGGTGCTTCAGCCTTCTTTGGAGCATCAGCAATAATTTTAGCAGGGTCTAAACCACCGCCACGCTTCCAGCCTGGACCTGCTTGTAGTTCCATGTGAAGATGGGGACCTGTGACATTGCCTTCTTTCCCAACCTTACCGATGAAATCTCCAGCCTTTAGGTTCTGTCCGACCTTGACCTTGTATGAAGATAGGTGAGCAAAGAGAAGGTGTCCACCTTCAACCTTCATCAGTACCGAATGCTTTCCAAAAGCAGCACCCCATACCTGACCTACCTGTACTACTTTGCCAGCAACAGGAGCAACAACAACTGCACCTACTGGTGCTGCGTAGTCCACTCCTTCGTGGCGACCAGAGGACCACATACGTCCCTTGACACCGAAGGGTGTAGTTACCTTGTACTTTGCATCTTGCATTGGTGAAGCCATTAGTCTTCATCCTCTTCTCTTAGTGGTATTGTTACTAGCCATACTAGAAAACTAACTATCGCTATGATTCCTGTAACCTTCTTGGCACTGCCGTCTAACGTGAAGTACGCTATGGCGAGACCACATAAGGTGTATGTTTCTGCTGTGATTTCTTTCAAGTATTTCTTTAGCCGTTTAAACAATTACTTAAGTCTCCTGACTTGGGCTAACTGTCCAATGATAATTGCTGCGACTACGACACCTTGAGATTCTTCTCTCTCTTCAGGTGTCATATCGCTACCGATAGCCATGATTGCCTCAGCAGCCTTTGCCAACTGTACGGCACCAGGAACGCTTTCTAGGTAAGATGGTAGTTCTATACTAATCTCTGCTAAAAACTTCTCTGTGTCGCTTACAGGGGCAGGAACAGCCATTGTAGGCTGTGGTTCTGGGGTTATTTCTGGGACTAATTCAGGGGTAGGGATTATCGTTGGGGTGGGGGAAGGTTCGGGCTCAACTTGTACAGGTTCTTGTACAACTTCTGGAGTTGGAGTTGGCACTGGTGGTACTGGTACGACACTTTCCTGGGAAGGGGACGGTGTAGGCTCAGCGACAGGGGTAACGCTAGGCGTTACTACAGGGGTGGGACTTGGTTCTATTGTAGGTTCAACTGTTGGAGTTGGACTAGGTTCTACCGTAGGTTCTGGAGATGGTGATTCACTTTGAGTAGGTTCAGGCGTTGGCGTTGGCTCTGGGTTCAGAGTTGGTTCAACGCTTACGACTGGCTCAGGGCTAGGACTTGGCACAGGTCCTAAGATAGGAACTATGCCGTTGTACCAACGCAGTGGAGAATCTAAAGGCAGATTATCTCTTACATATAAGTTGTAAGATTGTGCAAATCCACCTTCACAGTAAAGACGTGCTATGTCACCCTTACCATCAAAGAAACTATTACTGTTATTCCAGCCAATAGAAAATGTTTGTTCTGTTCCATCTTCTGTAGCACACGTAACCTCAGCAAGAGCCTGTTCAGCAAATGCATTGGTTGGTGTGAACACCATGAACGAACCTACAATAAAAGAAACAATCCCTAAGCGGAATTTTCTTTTCAATTACTACTTAGACTTCTTCTCGTTTGCCTTAGCGAACGCATCGTCAATTTCTTTTTGGTCAAGTTTGCCATCAGTTAGGAACCCACGTGCTAAGGATTCTGATACAACAGCAACACCCATGATGGCTGCTAGTGCAGCAGACTTCCATGTATCAATGCCTAGGATTGCACCAGCACCAAGGGTACCCATAACGGATGCAACAACTACAGCCACCATGCGACCTGAGATATCTTTAACTTGCTTCTTGCTCACTACATTTTCCTAACTGTTACCAACAACAAACCGCCGAAGCCGTTGTTGTCTTTATCGGGGGAAGATTCGTTAGTAAAACGAACCTCTTCAATTACGCCATCGTACTGCTCACCTGTGCGGTAGTCAGTAATATGGACAAACTTACCTGTTTCTTCAATGGCTTCAATACGCTGGACAAACTCCATTGCACGACCAGTGTAACCAAACAGAGAGTTGAACTTATCCATCTCATGGTCATAGCAAGACAGTGGGTACTGGTACAAGCGTTGACGGCGAGATGCAGGTGTGGCTTTAATTTGATAAGCCTCTAGCACTGGCACATCTTGGTCTTCTGTTAAGTTGTTAAGCACAAACTTAAACGACATGTACTCTTGCTTGGTGGCTGGTGTGGAAATAAAAATATCTTGATTGCTTAAACCTTGAGAAAGAACAGCAAGTGATGATTCAATTCCACTCTTATCAATGGTGTAAACTTGAATAGTATCACCTTGACCAGTAGTACATTGTACGTTTATGTACTTAAAGAACTTAGGTTCAACGGTACCGTAGCGAATCTTACCTGTTGTAAACCAACCAGTATCTCGCTTAACAGTTTCACTTTGAATGTGTAGTTCACCAGAACCTGCAGCATCGCCCTCTTCTTCAACCACCATAACTACACGGTTGTTAACTTGGTACACTTCGGTTGCTTCACTATTACTTGAAGTTTCAACTACCGAACCATATGGTGATACGGCAACTGATGTAACATCAGTAGCGGTCTTGGCGTAGGATACGGTTGTAGATGTCTTAGCGGTCACAATGTATGTGCCATTAAACGTAGCATCAACACCAGTCACAGTAATGCTGTTACCAACATTAAAGTCATGTGGAAGGCTAGTAGTTAAGGTTGCAACATTACTAGTTAAAGCCTTGTTACTTACTGAATAGGTTTCATTAACAGAACTGCGGTACTCAAGGTCATGTGCATATGCATACGTACCATCATCAAATTGTGCAGATAAATCTACACGAATAAGACAAGCATGTGTAAATGTACCATCTTCATTGTCTGTTTTAGTTGCTGCATACAGATAATTTCCAGATTCTGTAAAACCATTAACTGGGTAGTAACCGTTTTCATATAACAGTGGACCAAGAACTACCTGACCATTACCGTTAACTGGACAGATGCGCAATCCTCTAGTTGTTCCTAATGCAAGAACTCCAAGGTAGTAGTGAATTGCATTAATCTTTTCACCGTCTGGGAGACTGATAACCATAGTGGCACCAGCCATATCAAGGGTGTTGGTTGCTGATGTATCGCTAGTGTCAACATAAATCTGCCACACCTCACCATTGCTGCCGCCGTTGCCAGATACATAAATAGGACCAGGACTAGCGGTAGCATCATTCCAGTTCCATTTAGTATTTAGATGGTTCTTGAAGTAAGTTACGCTAGATACAACGGTTGGAATAGTTACACTACCGTGACCATGTGTGGTTGCTGCACTATCAATATCATATAAGTTTGTTAAAGTTCTTCCACTACCGAGCAGAACATAACCTTTAACATACTTTATGAATACGTTATCTAGTGCAGTTGTACTAAACACATAAGAAACAACGTCTGAATTAGCATTTATTAAACCACTATGAACACAGGTAGTACAGGCAGCGTAATACTTAGACCCATCAGTTGTTACTGACTTAAAAGGAAAGGATGTGTGACTTGATATTGTGTATGCTGTAGCAGTTGCATCATTGTCACCACTAAAAGAAATCTTTTTTAGTGCACCAACAGAGTCACCTGATACAAGTACATCAGTACCATCACTACCAACAGCAGCATTGATTAAGTTATTACCAGTGTAAACGTCAATGACTTCTGGAAGAAGTTTTGCTTCACCAATAGTCCATACATCTACGCCACGACTGTCAGTAAACCTATGGCTTACATGCTGATAGTCTGTGCCTGGTTCATAGAACTTAATGCCAGCACCGTTGTGCCAAGATGTCTGTGAACGTAGCCACCAACCAGTTAGAGATTGCTCACCTGGTTCAGGACTGTTATCAAACTGGTCCTTCTTAAATGGCGCAGTCTCACGGCGGTATGGGTCTTGATTGCTTACCTTTACAATGAATGGTAGGTCATCAATGACAACATCGTATGCAGTGTCAGTTAATTCAAAAGTTGCCTCTGTTGACGAAATAGAAATATCATAAGGTACATCTTCACTGATGTCATAGGTTGGCATTACCCTACTGCCGTCCACCAGAAGGCTCCAGTTTGCCTGTTACCAGCAGTGTCAAGAGCATATAATGAAAAAGTACTTGAACTAACGTCTGTAACTACAAAGATTCTTGGAGCAAGACTAATAGTACCAGAGGTACGTTGAGTACATGTAACAGCAGATGGTATTTTACCAAGGCTGTGGGACACAATTTGTACGCCAGAAGTAACACTAACAGTTCCTTGTCCACCATCACATGGTCTAATTATGTCTCCATCAACTCTAAGATTATCCGCTCCTACATAAACAACAGCATCAAATGTAGCATTTGAATTAACCGTAAGATTACCAGTTATTGTTCCACCTGCTTTAGGAAGTTTAGTATCTACTGCAGAATTTAATGAACTTATGGAAGCATCCTGGTCATTATTTTTAACAATCACACTATTTAACTGTGATTGAACATTAGAAGTAGTAGTGTTGATGTAGTTAAGTTGTGCTGCGGTTGTTGTTACTCCATCAAGTTTATTCAGTTCAGTAGAATCAACAGTTAGTGCAGCCCCACCATTAAGTGTACCGCCATTAATTACTGGACTTGTTAAAGTCTTGTCAGTTAATGTTTCCGTGCCACCAATGGTGGCAAAGTCAGCATCAGATAGTGCCGCATTGAATTGCGCTTTGGTACCAGTTAAAGTGTTATCTGCTAGGTTAACTGTTTTGTTAGTTAGGGTTTGGCTATTGGTACGACCAACAACACCACCAGTTGCACCATGCGCAGTACCAGTGGTCGTGTTGTCGTTACTGAAGTGGTCATGCACAATCTGCATGTCAGAGCCAACAATCATGTGCTTAACAATGTTACCAACACTGTGAGTTTGAGCAGTACCCAAGCCACTACGTGCTTCAATGGCACGTTCTACTTTTAGAGTTGGAGAAGTTACACCAGTCTGGTCAACAGTTACTAGAACTGCTTCTTCTTTTACAGTATCTGGATTAAGGACTAAGACATATGGTGCACTAGGTAGACCAGTTACATTGTTAAGAGTGATTTGTACATCACTGGTACCGACATTAGCGGTTAGTGTTTTAGGTTCAACAACAGAGGAATAATTACGAGCCATGATTTACCTATCGGGTGAAGTGGATACGGATTGGGTTACGGTCTTGCATTTTACGTGTCTCTTCAGCAAGACGCTTATCAAACAAGGCAAGAAGATATTTGGATGCGTTAGTACCAGCACCATAAGCACGACCAGCAATCTGTGACTGTTGGTCAGACTCAGCAGAACCAAAGGTCAAGCGTCCTGGGTCAATGAATGATGCTAGACGAGCGGATGCTCCAAGGACAATGACATCTTTGCAAGATGCAGGTAAACCTGTAACTGTTTCAAAGTCATCATCGTTTGAGTCCATTACGGTAGGAGCAGAGGTATAGAAAATTTGGACAGTGCGACCAGACTCAACACCAGATAGCAAAGTAATGCTGTTGCGAGAATTGAAAGAATCAACATTAGCCATAGGGTCAACCCGATAACCACGAACAGGAAGCCATTCTTTAGAAGGACCAGTAGTTTCATAAGCAACCGCCAATACTGTTTCTACTTCTTCAGGCAACGCATAGGTTGACTTAGCAGGAGAGAACGAGAAGGTGTGTGTACCTGTGGTGTATAGGTCAGGGAATACTGCTTCAATGGTTTCATTGATTGCACCCTTGACATCCACAGATGGGAATGTAGGAGAGATAATAACTCGTGCACCATTCTGGTGCGTTGCAGGTTGTGTACCGTTGTAGCCACGACCATAAGGTGGGATACTAAGTACGCCACTGTTGCGGTCGTAAGAGTCTACGTAGATTAGTTCATCGTCAATCTGGATAATGCCAGTTGAGATGTTGTTTGCTGAGGCAACAGTGATGCTAGTTGCTGTTGCATTTACTGCAGCAGTGAGATGTGTCTGACGGTCTTGACGTAGCGTAAACCCTGCTAGTTTACGTACGACCTCATCAGTCATTGAACCGAATGTTGCCATTACCATTTAACCTTGTCTGCCCAGTATGCTGCGCTCATCTTGCCTTTTGCAATATTTTTAGCGTGACGGGCTTTAAACGAAGCCTGTCTTGCGGTAGGTTGTCTATCACCCGTCACACCTTGTTGACCAAAGCGGATAGTCTTAACCTGTGTTCCTTCTTTAGCCACAACAACGTGTGACTTTGTTGGATGTCCAGGTGTACGCTTCGGCTGGTTATAGCCAGAAACACCTGCACGTGCTAAACGTGGGTCTTTCTTGACTGCCATAATTAACTTCCTGGATTACGCTTGTAAACGCCAGTTGTTGGCTTCTTTGCTGTCTTAGCATCTTTTAACTTTGCAGCCTTATCAGCAGCAGCCTTAGCCTTGGCTTTAGCGGCTGCGTTAGCCTTAGCGGTAGCACTAGCCTTTTTACCTGCAGCAAGTTGTGCAGTAGTTGGCTTAGGATTACCAGCGGTAGCCTTCATAGCAGTTGGATTAATACCAGTCTTTAACAATTTTTGATTTGGTGCCTGGGCAAGAAAGTAAGCACTAACTCCTTTTTTGTTTGTTGCACTTTCTCCAACTTTGCCACGAGCACTATAACTTCCCGTTCCCTTAAGAACAGAACCTGGAGCCATGTAACCTTTTTGTTTGGTTCCGCCAACTGGCTTCATGTAATCTTTACCTGGTTTTGCTTTTGGTTTCGCTGCCATGATTACATACCTCTCTTAGTATTGCGTGGTGCCTTTGACTTAGGCATTGGCATCGGCATTGTTTTCATCTTTGGAGCCTTTGCTTTGTTAGCCTTATCAATTTGAAGTTTTAAGTCTTTTAACTTCTTGTCTTTGTTTGCCTTGTTACCTACTGTTGGCAGTGGGTTTAGTTTGTCGCCTGGTCGTGTTGGCTTACCTGGTACTTTTGGCTTTGGCTTTGCTATTACGATTGGCTTGCCTGGTTTGTTCATTGCCATGTTACTTACCCTTCTTAGTTGAGCGAGGCATAGCAGGAACTGCTGGTACCTTCGGCATGTTGTAGTTAACCTTGTCAATGCCCTTGTACGAACCTGGCATTGTAGGCATTTCATGTTGGTAGTTGATGTGGTTACACCCACAGTTAGCGCACATTAGTAAGTGCCTCCGCCTAAAACTTTTCCACTATTCTTCTTTTTCATAGCGTCATTAAATCCCTTTTCGTATGCCAAGCGTTCTTTCGTAATCTTGATATCACGAAGGTTTCTTGGAGACTTAGGGTTTGCTGCCTTGTCTGACTTACGGGTAGAAGCCAACGCCTTAGCGTTAACTCCTGGTGTTTTCTTACCCATCTTTGCTTTAGAGGGCTGAGCCATATGCGTGTCCTGTCTTGTCGCTTACATCCATAGCCTTACGAATTTGGGCTGTGGAAGTTCCTTCTGGTTGAATACCCTGCTTACGGGCTTCACGGTATAAACTTAATTCGCTGTTCCACTTCTTGTTGGTCCAACCATTGCTAACTAGGTTGCCATTGGCATCTCCAGTTGACATCTGTATGTTTGATGCCCTTAGGCAATCACCCCAAGAGTCGTGGTCTTGAGTGGGGCATCCGCTTCTACAAGCCATTCTTGTAATCCTTTGCAGTCTGTGTCATAATGAAGTCATAGTTTTTAACTAGACGTTCATCGTCTGGATTAAGTTCAACTGCTTTGCGTGCATACTTTTTAGCAGAACCCTTCTTGCCTAGGTTCCAACACGCAATGGAAAGTAAGTCGTACATTCTCCAAGACATTGATGAGTCAGCAATATAGTGTGCATTACCCTGAGACTTAACAGTCTCAACGGTCATTGCTGTTTGATAACAGTGATTCCACATCTTGCGTTCGTAGTAGTAAAACGCTAACGGGAACCAAGCCTCTAAGTCATCTGGTGATTCTTCAACACCACGCTGCAACCAGTGCAGACCCTCTAGGTCATTACCTAACTTGCAATAGGCTTCGCCTATGCCTCGCCAAGTCTGAGCACGTTCAACATTCCAACCAGGGATGTCTTCTAGTTTCTTGCCTACATCAATAAGTTCTTGCCACATACCCTTGAAGTAATACTCACGGGCTAGGTAGACAATCATGCGATGGTCTGTTGGGTCTTCTTCGTGACCAAGTTCTAATAGTGGAAGGTAACTGCTACGAGGTTTATCGTTATCAGGTTTATGGGTAATTGAAGTTTCAACTACTATTGAGTTGTCTGTACCAAGAGGTACGATAACTTCATGGCATGGATACTTCCACCTATACCCATGTCTTGAATGGGCACGAGTGTTACTAGCCCAGACATTGCCTGTGTCACACATGACCCAAGCCCTATCGGTATCTGGCTTCCAAGCCTGTCTTATCTTGTCAAAGAAGTCAGGGTCAGGAATCTCGTCCATGTCTAAAACGACACACACGTCCACGTCAGCAGGTACAAGGTCAAGTGCCATGTTCCTAGCCACATCAAACCTAAAGTCGCTTAGCGTGGCTCTGTGGGCTTCTACGGGGTATTTCTGGAGTAGGTCATAGGTGTTATCTTCTGACCCAGTATCTAGGACAATTCGGACATCGGCACCTTTGGTTGCCTCTACCCATTGCTTGACATGTTTGGATTCATTTTTTGCTATAGCATAGACTGCAATCTTAACCATGCTATTATCCTAGCACACTACACTATGGTCGTAGTGAGGACTTATTAATTGCTACACCCTTACAGCAGTCTGCGTATGATTCGCAGTCCTGGGTAGGGCAACCTGTTCTACAAGCCATCTGTCTGGTCCTCTGAAACTATCCAATCATCTACCATGCCACCGCAAGGACCACACATAAATGTTGTGTTCTCTGGACCCTGACCATGAATAGTTACGTCTTGATGTTTGCAACCATCTGTGTGGCAAGTTATGTCATACCAAATTAAATCATCCATTATCCCACCGCTATCCATGAAAAGGCTGCTGCTACGGCACCGCCAGCACCGTTGTTTGCGTACACTGTAAAAGTTGTTCCTGACCTACTGCCAACAAAAATGTTTGTATTTAGTGAAGAACTGTAGGTGTTGTTGCGAACAGTTGCTGTAATAGCCAATGGTGTTACACCAAGACCATGAGTAACAGTTAAGTTTGCACCAGAAGTTGTTGTTCCTTCTCCACCAACAACGCCACCCATGCGACCACCACGAATAGTTGCGGTTGAGTCACTAACTAATATTTCGTTAGCAGTATTGTTACTACCACTTCGGATAGAAGTTGCGCCACCAGAACCAGCGCTGATAAAAGTGCTAGTGCCATCTGACAAAACAACATACTCAGTGCTAGTCATGCCGTTAGTTACTAAACTTTCATAACTAGAACCTGCAGTCCAAGGGCGAAGAGTAAATCCACCATCAGCACCACCAGAGTCAGCACGAACCTGACCAGAAGCATTTATGCCCGATGTAAAAAGAGTTCCACTAGTAGGGCTTATGGTTACGTTACCACTTGAATCAGCAGTAATACTTGCCCTTTGTGCTGTAACGGCATTATCAGTAAATTGAATTACCGCTGCCGAACCATTACCCGAAGGTTGTCTAACAAGAACTCCACGACCTGCAGCGGCATCGGTAGTTGCAGCAATAACACCACTAGAGTCAATGTATGGTGCATAAAGATTTCCAGTCATGGTATCGCCAGACTTTTGCACAGAAGCAGCGGTTGTAGCAATTCCAGTTATAGTTCCAGTAACACCGTTAACTGACACAACATAATTTGTTGGTAAAGGACCAGTAGGTCCAGTTGCTCCAGTCGCTCCCGTAGCACCCGTGGCTCCTGTGGAGCCAGTTGCTCCCGTTGGTCCAGTGGGACCTGCTACTGTAGAGTCAGCACCCGTTGCTCCAGTTGACCCAGTAGGACCAGTCGGTCCTGTAGTTCCTGTGGGTCCAGTTACACCTTGGATACCTTGTGAGCCTGTGGCTCCCGTTGCACCAGTGGGTCCTGTGACCCCTTGAATACCTTGGTCACCTTGCGGTCCCGTAGGACCTGTCGCACCCGTAGGTCCCGTTGGTCCCGTACTACCCGTAGACCCTGTGGCACCAGTGTTACCTGTTGCGCCTTGTGAACCTGTTGGTCCCGTTGAGCCAGTAGCACCAGTGCTACCAGTAGGACCCGTAATGCCTTGTATACCTTGAATGCCTTGGGCACCAGTTGGTCCTGTGGGACCTGTTGAACCAGTGCTACCTGTAGCACCTGTTGGTCCTGTCGGACCTGTGGGTCCTGTACTACCAGTGGGACCAGTGGAACCCGTAACACCTTGGATGCCCTCGTCTCCTTGAGCACCAGTAGGACCCGTAGGTCCAGTGCTACCCGTTGCGCCAGTACTGCCCGTACTGCCTGTAGGTCCTGTAGCACCTGTACTACCCGTGCTTCCAGTTGGTCCAGTAGGTCCAGTAGGACCTGTAATTGCTGCACCCGTTGGACCAGTAATACCTTGAGTTCCTTGTGCACCTTGTGGACCTTGAAGGTTATCAACAATAACAACTGTCTCTTGTGTAACTTCAGTACCAAGAATAATGTCAGTAACAGTCTCTTCAATGGTAACTGTAGTAGCGGTAACTTCTTCTTCAATAATGACTGTGTAGTCTGGCATTACTGTGTCACCTCTGCTGTTACAATAAAGCGACCCTCCAGGATTCGTGTTACCTGTCCACCAGAGGATGTTAATTCAATATCATAAACCCAACGACCAGCAGGTACAGCAGCCATGGTTGCAGCACTAACTGTTGCTGATACGTGCCCAACTGAAGTCATGGTTGCTGATGTGATGTTAAGTAAAGTTGTGGTTGAAGCACTAGAACGGCGTACCTGCATAGCAAAGGTGTAGCCAGTTAGATTCCAAGGAGTACCATCAGTCTCAACTCGGAAGTTAAGGTTAAAGGTAGCACCCTGTTCGGCTACGATATTGTACTTACCACTCATAGTTCATCCTTAAGATGTAATGTAATGTGCTCATCTAAACGCTTTTCAATCCTGTCCACCGTACGGGCAATGTCTGGAAGACTGCGACCACCATTAGCCGTAGGCTGGATAGGATATGTCTGTTCTTTAATGTAAGACTTTAATGGGTTAACAACTAACCACTTGCCTAGCAAGGCAATGATACCTAGGGCTAACGATACAACAGTCAACGATTCTAACAGGCTCATACTGTACTCACCGTGTAACCAGCAGTTTCAAGGTCATTCTTTTCGGCTAATGTTACTTCGTATTCATGTCCACCTAGGTAAACAACACTGGCTTGGTCTAGGTCATCTTGCCAAGGGTACTGTTCTTCGTACCACTCGTTACCAATCTTGTAGACGGTAATCCCACGCTTTAGTGTGTACCGCCAGAATAACCAGCCACCACCTGCTGGTCCTTGGTCCACTGTGGGTGGTGCGAATAGATAAGCCATTATGTTTTCCTTCTAGTTTAGAAACATAACCCCATCCCTAAGCCCGTTATATGACTTAGGGATGAGATTAGTGTCGCTAATTAAGCAATGCTTGAAGCAGACTCAATGCGGTATAGCGCTTCCTGACGGTATACTGCGTGTCCTAGAACACCGTACCAACCGATTGGACGCTGACGCATCAACTTGTCTACGACTGGACCGATAACCACGTGTGGTTCTTCGGCAACAGCCTCAGCAAGTGCTTGCTGTCCACATAGGAACGTACGGTAAACAGGGATGCTTGAAGCACCATCGTTGCCCTTACGTAGACGAGGAGACTCAATGAAGTAAGCACCTTCAAACTGACCAATTTCGCCAGCCCAGATTGCATCATTGCTCTGGTACTCGTGTGGGTTACGCCATGAAGCAGCACCAGTTTCGGCACGAAGGTCGTGGGAAACTTCTGGGTGAATACCACACCAGTAAAGTGAACCCTTACGTCCTGAAGCCTTGTTAGTGCGCAACTTTGCAACTGCAACACGGATGTCAGCAGCAG
>Ga0247723_1000643_pt1 | contig 23055 bp, 29 predicted proteins | sample MSEWelMarce5H_FC_FD_189079 | JGI IMG/M metagenome (GOLD analysis project Ga0247723, IMG submission 189079) | Subsurface sediment microbial communities from gas well in West Virginia, United States - MSEEL Well Study Marcellus 5H_FC | ecosystem: Environmental > Terrestrial > Deep subsurface >... | reverse complement strand
AATTGTTGGAGAATGTGTCGGGGGAATACGAAGGATCGCCAAAGGGCAAGTATGCGTTCCTCACGTCAGATATGGGTGAGCGACAGATTACGCAGTTAATCCGACGGCTACGCAAGCCCGAGAACGCCAATGGGTCGGATATTCGCGTGATCATTGGATCCCCTTTGATTTCAGAGGGCGTGGATTTCAAGAATGTACGGCAGGTACATATTCTGGATCCGTGGTACAACATGAGCCGCATTGAACAGATTATTGGACGTGGACTGCGTACGTGCTCGCATTCAGCCCTGCCGTTTGAGGAACAAAATTGTACGGTGTACCTGCATACGGCACGGTTCGCCGACTCCAAGAAGGAGACGTATGACGAGTATGCGTACCGGGTGTATGTAGAAGCTAAGACGGCGGGCATCGCACGAGTGAAGCGGGTTCTAGCGGAATCGGCGGTGGATTGTACGACGCAGATCGCGACCAACCAATTGCCGGACGATTGGTTATCGCTCATGATTCCTCAGAAAAGGGCACAGGACGGAAAGACGGTGACGATGCCGCTGTCGGCTCTATCGGCTCCAACATTTGAGGACGGAACGCCATCGCTGGTCTGTTATGTACACACATCTCCGGCAGATGCGAGCGAGTATGTCCGACCCCTATCGTCGTATCTGGATGTACGTGACGAGATTTTCGATAAGATTGTGAACCTGTTTGAGAAGAAGGAGTTATGGAAGCAGGCTGATCTGCTGGAACAGTTGAAGTATTCGCCGGAAGTGGTGACGTACCTGGTGGAAAGTGCGATTCGTGAGCATCTGAAAATCAAGGATTCCAGTGGGAGAATAGGAACGCTGGAGAATCGGGGAGGGGTGTACGCATTCAAGCCGCGGGATATCCAGGATGCTACCTTGTTTGAGCGTAGTGTAGCAGATACAGCAGAGAGTAGAACACAAATAGATATTCCGGAAGAAGAACTGCCTCCTCCCCCGGCGGTACCCAAACCCAAGACCACAATTGAATCCCTGCGGGCGTCGCATCGTTTCCCGTTTGCAGTAACTACTAAATTCCCACAGAATGTAATTGATTGGTTCTTGGTGGACCAAATTATGGATCCCGCGGAGAAGAGGGATCTCATTCTACAGCGTCAGGATCCTCCCCCGCCGTACGCTGAAGGACTGCGAATTGACGGTCTGAATTATCTAGTTCTGGGTCCCCGTGATATTGTGAACGACAAGAACGAACCGGTAGAACCTATTGGAACCGAGATGGATGCGTACAAGGCGTGGGCGAATACACACCTAGAGCGGATCGTGGAGCAAATCAAGTCGGGGAAGATTATGTGCACTGCCGAAAAGCAGACGCTGAAGATAGCACCGTTTGTTGTGGATGGGGATGGACATATACAGCGGGCTCCTCGTGAGAAGACGATTCGGCCGAAAGAGTGTGGGTTCTACCATATCCCGGAATTGAAGGCGTTCGCAAAGGATGTAACAGGGGACGAATTTCCAGCGGAAGCCAAGAAGAAGGATCCGATGTGTATGTACCTGAGTTTAGCGGCCCGAACGCCGAGTGAACGAATCTTCTGGGTCCAGCCAGAAATCTGGGCGGTCCTATCAACTCCTGAGTTTGCGGGTCTGATTCTAAGCAAATTAAAAGCGAGTAAAACAGATCGAGAGTAAAGAATAACATGTCGGAAGGAAAAATGTTTGAGCGACGTGAGCTTGTCCGTGTGGTCACGGTCCCGTCGAAGCACCTTCAGAGGAACATTCAGTCGTCAATTCTGATGTATCTCAAGTCACATGTTGAAGGTCGGTGTGGAGTGGAGGGATATGTCCAGCCCAAGACGAGCGTGATCATCAATTACTCATTGGGCAGTGTAACGAGCAGTACAAAGATGGGTATATCCTACCGTGTCCGATTTCAGGCAGATATCTGCTTCCCGCATAAGGGCCAGATTCTGCGGGCACCGGTGACTCTTCGTAGCAAGATTGGGGTGCATGCGGAAACCTCTCCGCTCCGAGTCCTTCTTCCTCGCGATCTGCACATTGGGAATACGGACTTTGAGCAGATTGTGGAGAAGGACGAGGTGGAGTTCGAAGTTCTGGGGGCGGAGTTCAAGCAGAACGATGAGCAGATGTTTGTCTTAGCTCGGCTAATTAAGCGTATTCCAGCGGCGGCTGAAACATCGGAGGAGGTCAAGGTTCCAGTGGTTGAGGAGGAGAAGCCGGCGACGAAGGCTCCGGGAGCGGAAGAGGTCAAGCAGGTGACTATCCAGCCGCAGGCAGAGGGCGAGCCGAAGGAGAAGGTTCGGCGTAAGAGGAAGTTAGGCACAGCGACCGCAGTAGACACAAATGTCGGGAACAATGGCCGAGAGACTGTTGCCTCTGCTTGAACGGCTTGAGCAGAACGAGCACGAGCAGATTTTTAAGATTGTGCGGAAGTACACCAATGAGTACACACGATCCGATACAGGAGTCTACGTATCATCCAAGAATCTACCAGAGGAGTGTTTGGCGGAGATGGAGCGGTATATCACGTTTTGCTTTGATCAGCGTGCACACTTAGAGGCGGGTGACGTAGATAGAAGTAAGTACGAGAAACTCGCCAAAACGGGTAAAGTTGCCCGTTTTTGATCTAAGAAATTAACAATGGAGCGAGCACTTGACGAAACCCGTCAGGCGACGGATCTCGCCAAATTCATAGAACTCTCAAACAAAGATCCGCGGGCCGAATTTGAGGCTAAGGTTCTCGCAGGACGTATCCAGACGCGGGACGTAGCGGCTCGCATCGTCGCAGCCATCAAGGCGATTGCTCCCGAGATGGTTGAGGAGCATCGCCTCACCGTCATCTATCCAGATAATATCCGAGTACATGTATTGGGCGTCACCCACATCCACAAGGTCTGTGTCGCAAAATCGTTCAAGAACCTTCCGCTGGACGTGGAGCGGAAAACAAGATACTTTGAGAGCGGGGAGAAAGATACGATTGACGTCCCCGACTTCTTCTGCCGCTTCACCCTGAAGTCCGAGAAACATCTGAAGAAAGACTTTAACGGCGACCCTGATGATCCCAAGGCCCAGATCCGCATGATTCATCGCCAGTCGTATGCCGTCCCAGGCGGAGAGTTCCGTATTGATATGTCGATGGTCAAGACGAAGGCGTCGGTGAAGGACGGGATTCGCGATGTCTTGAAGAACCAGCCATTCTACGAGCTGGAGGTGGAGTACACTCCTCGCAAGGAGCCTCGTCCGCCCAAGGAGATCATGCGATCGCTGTACACGATTCTGGAGGCCCTGGTGGGAGCGTACCAGGAGACGAACCATATTCTGCCCCTATCGGACCTGCAGCGGTATGCGGCGGAGTTCAAGGCGTCATCCAATATGTTCTACAACCCTATCACGTTGGAGCGGAGGCACATTGTCGCAGATCGCCCGAACAACATTCTGAAAGGGTACACGGTGACCAACAAGGCAGATGGTCAGCGGTGTGGACTCTACGTCACACGAGACAAGCGTCTTCTGCGAGTGAACCCGAACGGGCAAGTGGTGTTCACGGGCATCACGGCACGAGGCGATACGCATATGAACGACTTCTTTGATGGGGAGTACTTGCCGTCACACAATCTGTTCTGTATCTTCGATGTGTACCGTTACAAGGGTCGGGATGTGAAGTCCCTACCCCTGTTCACGACGGACGAGGATGTGAAGAAGAATCCGGGATCGTCCCGGCTGGGTACGGCAATGCAGTTTATTCGGGATATTCCGGAGGATTTCGTGAAGGAGTCGGAGTCGTCGTTGCGGATTGATACAAAAATGTTCCTGGCGGGAGACGGAGCGGCGATGGAGGAGGCGATTCGGCGGGTTCTGGATACGCAGTTTGAGTACGAGACGGATGGTCTGATCTTTACTCCCCGGAGTTCTCCGGTGGCTCCTCCGTCCGATGTGAAGGGTAAGGTGTGGATGCGAGTGTATAAGTGGAAGCCGCCGCATCAGAATTCCATTGACTTCCTGGTGAAGTTTGAGGAGGCAGCAGCATACGATGTGGGGCGGAAGCAGATGGTGAAGAAGGGGTCGCTGTATGTGGGTCGGACACCGGGCGTGGATATTCTGTACCCGTGCGAGACGTTGACGGGGGAGTACGTTCCTCCGAAGCTACCGCAGGAGTTCCTGAAGCTAGGAGAATCGGGAAGCCGTGTTCCTTCTGTGTTCCAGCCGGCTGCCCCACGTGATCCAGATGCGTACATCATCAAGGTTCCCCTGAACGACAAGAATATGCCGATGGACCAGGCGGGAGACAAGGTGGATGATAATACGATTGTGGAGTGTGCGTACGACACTGATAAGCGTGAATGGACAGTGATGCGGACGCGGTACGACAAGACGTACCGCTACCGGGTACTGGGACAAGCAGAATACGGCAACGATATCAATGTCGCGGACTCTATCTGGACATCCATTCATGTTCCGATCACAGAGGTAATGCTGAAGTCGCTGGTGAGCAGTCCGCCGGACGATACGTTTGAGGATGATATGTACTACCGCGACGATGTGGATTCGCGGGACCGTATTCTGAAGAACGTGTACGGGTTCCACAACCGGATCAAGGAGGACCAGTACAATTCGTACGTGGTGGCGGGGAATACGCTACTGGAGCTGGCGGTAGGGAGGGGTGGAGATATGCACAAGTGGCGGCGATCGAAACCGTCGAAGGTTCTGGGTCTGGACATCTCACTGAATAATCTGTCTATGCCTCGTCAGGGGGCGTGTGTGCGATACCTGCAAGAGAAGAAGCGGTCCAATGAGTACATGCCGAAAGTCCTGTACGCCCAGGGGGATATGACGAAGTCGTTTGAGGAGCAGGAGTCCAAGTACTTGCAGATCGTGTTTGGAAACGAACCGGCCACGACGCCGTACCTTGCTGAGTTCCGGAATATCCAGGATTGGGATCTAGTGGCGTGTCAGTTTGCGATGCATTATGCGTGTGAGTCGGAGGAAACATTCAAGACATTTGTGGGAAATCTGAAGCATTGTAAGAGTGTGTTCTTCGGGACATGTCTGGATGGAAAGGCAGTATATACACTTCTGGCGGGGAAGGAGCGGCACACATTCCGGTCGCAAGGGAAGACGTTCGCAGAGATCACGAAGAAGTATACGGATGAGGGAGAGTGGAAGGACGAGTTTGGGCAGCAGGTGGATGTTCTGCTGGAATCTATTGTGAAGCCAACACCGGAGTTCCTGGTTCCGTTTGAGAGTGTGATCCGGATCATGGAGAATGCCGGGTTTGAGCCGATTGATAGCAAGATGTTCGGAGACATCTATACCACTCAGAACCGCGTTGTTCTGGAACAGGCGGAACAGGATTTCAGTTTCCTGTACCGGACATTCGCGTTCAAGCGTGTATCGGCCGCGAAGACCGAGGAAGAACTCGTCAAGAAGGATGAGGTCGTAGAGGAAGAGGTGTCCGAGGAGAAGGAGAAGGAGGAGGAGGTGGTGAAGGCACCGGTTCCGACGGCACGGAAGCGAAAAATCTCTGCGAAGGAGCCAATTACAGCTCTGCCCGATATCCTGTTCTTCTTCTCGAAGGAGCCTGAGAACAAGGAATTGTCGAACTTCTACGAGACCAACTTCAAGATTGATGGAGTGGAGTACAAGTCGGCCGAGCACGCGTTTGAGGCGATTAAGGCGAAGACGTTCGGTGACGACGAAACGTTCGAGAAGATCCTGAAAGCCAAATCTGCCCAGTCGGCGAAATCGTTTGGAAATAAGGTGAAGGAGTTCAAGGAAGAGACGTGGGCGGAGAAGCAAGATGAGGTGATGAAATCGGTGGTGCGTGCGAAATTCACGCAGAATCTGGAGCTCCGTAAGAAGTTGCTGGACACAGAGGACAAACTGCTGGCGAACGCCGATTCGCGTGATAAGTATTGGGGTATTGGAACGTCAGCGAATACCTCTATTGCGAAAGATCCGAAGAAGTGGAAGGGAGAGAACAAGTTGGGAAAGATGCTGGAAGAGCTGCGAACGCAGATGAAAGCGGAGTAAATACATATTTAGACGATATGTGTTAGGAGTACTATAAATGGATGATCCTGGTTATCTAAAATATCGGACTGCAATTTCAGAATGTTTAAACAAAGATAGTATGGGAAATTTTAAGTGTAATCCAATATATACTGCAATTCTAGAACACGTATGTCAATATCATGGTATCAATTACTACAACCTTATCAAACGTGAATTTTCACTCTCAGATGATGTGATTCTGAACTTCTGCAAATTAAATGATTCTATTGGAACACCAACGAAATACGTAATACCAGGGCTGAATGAACGTGTTTCGCCTACGTCCCTACGGTACATTTACCATACCTGCCTTATTCTTAACTATATCTGTTCACTAAATCTCTCCAGTGTAAATATTGTAGAAGTTGGCGGAGGTTATGGCGGATTGGCTCTGTGCATGAATTATTTCAATACGAATAACATCATAAAGTCGTACACCTGTATAGATCTACCAGAAGCAAGACAGTTACAGACTGCCTATCTTTCTAAGTTTTCAGTGAACTTTCCGTTACAGTTCGTTGATTCTTCCACCTATGGAAGTGATGTAGAAGGTGAGAATCTGTTCTTAATTAGTAACTACTGTTTCAGTGAGATTTCATCTCTCCATCGCAAGGGGTATTCGGATACTCTGATTCCCAAAGTAAAGCATGGATTTATGGTATGGAATGAGGACAACATGCATAATTTTGGAAAAACTCTAGTCCGTGTAGAAGATGAACGCCCACTGACGGGAACTCCAAACAAATTTGTTTACTTCTAAAGTAAAACGGATTGAAACTGTATTTTTCCATTGGAGATCAGCTGACCTCAACACAATGGAAAAGTATATTTACGCTCAACATATCCCCACAACTAATCCTCTCAATACATCTATGCATCATGCTATCATTCTCAAGGGCAACAAGGTATTGGCGTCCGCATTCAATAAGGTGGGTTCCAGATCAAAGGGATGTGGGTACTGGGAAAAGACGATTCACGCAGAAGTGAATGTCGTCAAGAGTCTGGGAGATCTCTCTCAACTGAAGGGTGCTACGCTCATCGTAGTGAGGCATGGAATTGATGGAACTCTTAGGTGTTCTAAGCCGTGCAAGAACTGCGAGCGTTTCCTGCAAAAGTGTATGGATGAATACGGTCTTCGCAAGGTTATTTATTCTTAGAAATCCGCTTGTAGTACTCCTCATACGTCTCCTCCTTCTGAACAGGCTCCTGACGAATTGTTGGCTCGACCCAGCGAGTATACAGTCTTTTTCCCACTTCCTCCGAGGCCTTATCCTCAGTAATCTCTCCCTTCTCAACCCGACGCTTCTGGTTGAGCATGTAGAAAAAGGTAGCATCCAACTTGTCTTCGGTATGCAGGAGGAAAATAGAGGGGTAATTGAAGTGGAGATTCTTGTTCTCCTCAATGAGTTTCTGGACATACGCTTCCGGGTTTGTTGTCTTAAGAGCTTTGTACTTCTTCTTGCTATCATCCATATCCCGAACCATCGCCTGGATCTCTGTTGCACTGTGAAACACTTCGGAGAAGTTCGCGAGAGGGTCAGCCATCTTGTTCCCTTTTCTATTCTAGCCTGTAAATAATACGTAAAAATGACCACAGTCAATAACGGGGTCATTATCCCGCCAACACCTGCTATTACAGAGCCGGGAGTCCCTGTACCTATTAAACCTGGATCAGCGATTACAGCGGCCGGACTCGCAAATGCGGAAAAGACGGCAGTGCAGGCTGAAGCTGTCCAGAATCTAGGTGGAAAGGTTGGCGGACGGCGGGGGAAGGTGGCATCGCTTGCTCGCGTACGTCGTTTAATGTTGCTGGGAGGCAGCAAGATTCCAGCGGGACAGATTGAGGTGAAGCATGTTCCCAACATGGTCTCGTCGGGAAGTGTGAACGCCAAGGCGATGTATGCCGGACTTCTGGAGACTCAGAACCAGTTGGCGGCGGATGCCCAGTTTGATGCACTTGGTCAATCATCTCCTCAGCAGGTGGCTCCTCTCCAAGCTCAGGGTGGACGTCGTCACAAGAAAAAGAAAACCCGAAAACATCATAATGGCCGGGCTAAGCACACAAGTGTACGCAAATCTCGGCGGTCTACTCGCCGGTCTCGTCGCATTCGTTCTCGTCGCACTTAGTTACTTCCTCTTTTCTAAGCCATTTACCCTAGGTATGTCTACAGTTGTGCCGCTCGTCTTAATTAATTTGTTTTTAGCAGTGTACCTGATCATCATGATTTATTACAACTCCGAGTTTCAGACGAAGGTGGAGGTATAGATAAGGCATACGTATTCAAATGAGGTTCAAGAAGTTTGACGAATTCGTCGCAATCTTCCTGAGACTTCAGGGCAGTCAGGTTAATCTTTCCCGTACGGAAGACACACGCAGTCCAGCGTTGAGGAAACACGATTTTCACACAGGGAGAAACATCTGGCTCAAACTCGGCTTGAATACCCTTCTCCTGAAAGTATCGCTGGAGGGCTACTCGGGAGATGTTGAGGGTATCCTTGAAACCCGTTGAGTAATTCATGAGAAGAACCCGGCGTTTAACATCGTCCCACCCGCCTTCCTTGATGCAGGCTGCATGCATATTGGATTTCAGAATTTCAATCGTCGTTATTTCGTAACGGCTATCCAGAACTCCAGTCATATGAAACACGCCGTTATGAAAGATCTTCACAGTGATTTCCTTCTCTGGAAGTTCTCCGCCGGCATTGTTGAGAACAACGACCGTTACCGAATTGTGCCCGAATCCAGAGGTAGTTGCAGCCTTTGGATTCCGACGCTTGATTCGATCACGCTTGGATTCGCCTCTACGCAGAATCCCTCGCTTTTCGATTTTTATGATTCCGTCCTTTAGAGGCATGTTGTTCAACATTTCGTCCGTGTCCAGCTTCATCGGGTACGTGTGGAGAACCACCATCGTGGAGAGTCTCGGATGTACTAGCATTTGCATTTCGATCAGCAGGGAGTGTCTTATTCTCTCCTACGACCGTAAGTCGGTCGGTTCCGTTTTTCCAGGAATAGGGGAGGAGAAAGGGATTGCTTACGACCACGGACACCGTGCATGCACGAAACACTTTCCTGCATCGAGTATCGTGCTGGGGATTGAGCATAAGGATGGGGTCAACGTAACCTAAATAAATGAATGCTCCTGGGAAATGGGATTGAACAGTTTCGATCTCACGAACAAGATCGGTTGTAGATGTTTTAGAGAGATCAGTGTACCCTTTCGGTAGATCCAATCTTGCTAAACGGTCACATTCGACAAGATTGAGTCCGGCATAGACCCACAGCATCGTTGTTGTATACTACAGATTAATGCAGTGTAAACAGAAACCGCGACTGATGAATATCGGCCAAAATTTCGTCGCGAATGTTTAGGAGATCGGTATCCTCCTTCTTCAGCAGCTTGGGAAGACGTTTAGTGAGCCAGGCAACCGCGTCGGTAAGAAGTTTGGGAGCCTTGGCGTCGGCAGCATCATAAATCTGGAGTTTACCCAGAGATGCAGTGAATTTTGGGCGTCCGTAGCGGCCCATATACGCTTCTGTGAACTTATCAATATTCGTATCAAGGCTGGTGACCAGATCGTCGGTCGCCTTGTGACGGCCGAAGGAAAATGTCTGCCAGTGGTACAGCTTCACTTGATTACGCAGAATCAATAGAACATGAAGTATTTCTGCCGACATTTATATGTTCCTTGTGAAATAAATAAAGATGAACCCATATCCATCAACTGCAAAAAAAGGTCTGGCGTAAGATTCGCAAGACCATTATTATTGATTCCCGTGATCGCCAGGTCACAACCACTTCATCCCCAGGCAATTACACAGTGATCTTTCCGACCGTTTACTCAAATATTTATTCCGTAACCCTGCGGTCCTACGAAGTTCCGTTCACGTACAATCAGTTTGCAGCATGCCAAAACAACACATCATTCTCCATGACGTATAATTCATCTGGAGGAACAATAACGTCAACAAGAACAATTACAATTCCGGATGGAAACTATACGATTACCACGCTTCCATCGTTCCTCACTCAGAATATGAATGCAGCATTTGGAACCACCGCAACAAGGGCTCTGAATGCGTACTGGAACCCAACCACTGGTCTGGCGTCTATCTATAGCACAATTTCTGGTGATTCGCTATCTCTCAATTTTTCGGCATCGCAGAACATAAATTGTGGTACGGGGCAGGGGGTTTCGTACTCAACTGGATGGGGATTTGGATACTTTCTTGGGTTTTATCAGAGCAATTATACATCGTCCAATACGCCAATTATCACTGCGGCAAGTACTCTTTCGGCTCTAACTGTTGCGAATGTAACGGGTAATTTTATCATGAATACCAATCCCGATACGTATATTCTAATGGATATCCCGGGGCTCAACAAGATTGACGAGACGGGGATTGATGGGAAATATGCAGGTCGTATTGATGGAGCCTTTGCGAAGGTTCCGCTCACAAACAATACGGGGGAGTACCTATTCTATCAGGATACATCGGGACCGTCTCCGCTGAATCAGCGAGTATACAATCCTCCCATTTCCAAACTGGACCGCATCACGGTGCGTTGGCGCCGTCATGATGGCCGTATAATTGATTTCAACGGTGGCGAGCATTCGTTCACGCTGGAACTAGAGCTCCTGGATAATAACTTTGACGAGTATTCATCATTGGATTTCAGTCGCTAGTAGATTGTGGTGAGAGCACACTGACCAGTCTGGTTGTTTAGTGCGTTTGTCTGAGCAGCGATCACAACTTTGTTAGCGTTCTTCATCAATCCAAAGCGAATACGAGTGCTGAATGGCTGAACCACGTGGTAAGCAGGGCGGCTCTGAGGAGGAGCACATCCGATATTCTTGGGGAACGTGACGTTGTCGTTGAGCAGAGTCGAGCATCCAGCGGACGCGATCTTAAGCTTGGTCTGGTGATTGAAAAAGTCAGCAGAGTACGCATTCCCTGCCGCACGAGCGATCATGTTGGAGGATGTATTGTTTGGGACAGTACCTCCACCCTTCATCACAGGGTTGGGCTCGCGAGAGACAATACCGTTCGTTCCAAGTTTCAGGAGAGGGTCGGCGTCCCGAGAGGCCAGCTTGCGGACACGAGCAGTGAACTCCGAGCTGTCCTGGAGATTGATGGTGTTCACGGGGGGAGCGTTCAGGGCCTGTTCAATAGCCTTCTTGCGGAGGGCAAGGTGTTCATTGGACGAAAAAGGTCGGCGAGCCTGGAATGACGGCTGACCGGCAGCACCGATTTGAGTAGTATTTTGAGGCCAGTTGGTAGGTGTCCAGGTAGACATATTATCTTACTGCTCACAAAAGTTCTACGTGAGTCAGGAAATGACGACGGCAGCACTCGCGGGTCAGACCTAGGGTATCCATGGCCCGACCCTCAGCCGTCTTTGTCGTCGTCTTGGTAAGGTAAGGAATCGTATCACCTGTCCGTCCGTCGGCCTTCTTCCCGTTCTCAACGAGTTCTACATACTTGAGCCACTTTCCCGCGAGAATGTTGTTGCACGTGTAGCAGCGAACATCAATCGGCATCTTTGGTCTATGTCCTTGTCTTCCCTACGCATATTTCTTGTTCCGTTTTAACAAAGAAGGCGAACATGCTGGCTACACCCAAAGATATTCAGGCATCGGTCGTCGTGATTGCTCTCTACGCGTTCACGGCGATCGTGGGAACTCCGCACGTTGTTCTGGACGCACTCGTGGCTCAGCCGATGTTTGCTCGCATCGTTTGGCTGTCGGTGATCGTCTATGCTCTCTACTACAAGTTTTACCTCACCGCTGTATTCCTAGTTGTCCTGGGAATCCGTGCGACGTTTGATGCGGATATGTCGTATGCGTTCTCGCACGACGGTATACTCGCCAAGTATGCGGCTCTCCAGAAGAACGATCCCCGGTTTGATGCGACCACGGAGGTTGATCTCAAGATGGCGAACGAGACACTGGCGTACGATCCTGCACGGTGGCTGGACCCCGGTCGCTCGCCAATTCCCCTGCTCCTATTCCCGCCTACCCCTCAGCAGCTCTCAATGATCGGGAACAACGGTCAGTGAGGAAGGTGGTGCGGGAGGTGTAGGAGGAGAAGGAGGAAATACAGGGTTCTTCAAGGGATTGTGAGGAAGATGCCTTTTATAATAGGTTAGAACGGGAGAGGCAGGGGGTTCCGAGACCTGCCGAACAATTCCTGGCGGAGGCTTTGACGACATATTCACGTGTATGTGGTCCAATTCTCCAACAATTTCGGGCTTTTCTAGTGTAGCATTGGATTCAACTTTTTTGTTGAAGCGGCGTATAATGTTTGAATGAATCACGGGACACGATTCTTCTAATCGATCCTGTTCTACCCGAATCACCTTTAGAAACTCTTGAGCATTGGTTCGTTGGTCGCGACGCAGGGCCAATTCGTTGGAAATAACACGATACAGTTTTCCGTAGGCGATGGAGGCAATACGATGACCTTCAGAGGATTGAGGAGCTTTAATCAGTTGATTGATAGAGGTGAGAACGCCTGTGGAAATGGTGACTATTCCAACAACTATGGTAATGTATGTTTGGGCAGTTGGATTCAGTTGAGTCAGACCTATAGTGGTAGCTCCAGCGAGAGCCGTAAGAGTTACACTGGGAATAGATAACCAAAAATTCCAACGATCGTAGTAAATTTGGGATTGAGTATGCATCCATCGCATGCAATTTGCCTTGTCTCCGATGGACGCCAAAAGAGTTTCGTGAGCACTGTTCCAGCTATTGGCGATATCGCTGGATGATTCTGAGGTATCTTCTAATTTTTTAAGGGACTCATCCATTATTATTATATAGTTACCACGCAAGTTCTAGTTCCGAGAGGCTCCAGAATTCTGAGCGACCACCAGGAAGTTCACGATGGATAATCAGCGGCAACTTACGCTCCAGAATCTCACGCTCGGCAACCTTCCAAAGCAAACGCGGATCATCGCGATTGAATTCCTGGATGGGAACCATTGGAGGAGCACCTTTGGACAGTAGGTCTACGCGCTCACCCAGAAGAGCGGTATACTCATACTTACTGAAGTATGGAAGAGTAATCCGCGGAGTCTCTTGGGCCTTGATAATGTCGTCGCGATAGATGAACTTGACCATTTGGTTTGTTGTGTTATTGAAAGAGCAGGACAAATTTCGTATCCATTTTACATACACTGCTTTCCGCCCGCCTTGTATCCGTGGGCCTCGCCGACATACGCACGATCCGCCAGGGCAACCTTGGCCGTTGTAGGGGATGTACGCTTCGTATACACCGCCAAGGCATTCAGGCGACGGTACACAGTAAGGGCACCATCATGCTTGACTGCCGCATTCAGGGCAATGTGGCGAGAACGGGCGGTCTTGGAAGTTCCATAACCGTAGCGAGACAGGGCACCTTTCTTCAGAGTTCCAATCCCCTTGCCTGGTCCCTGGTATCCGCGAACGCACGTTGTGGGACGAACTTTTACGGCACCAACACGGGTTAGAGTCTTACGAGTATGTGCTTTACGCGTATGACGTTTACGTGGGTGAAACCCTTTCTTACAAGTAGCCAGAGCCATGTCTTTACTCAATACTCTGGAAAGAATCTTTGAGAAGGAGATTGGAGAAGCCGAAAATCGAGCGTTTGAAAGGGGAAGGAGGCGTGGATATTACGAGGGAATGTGTATTGCGATGATCGCAGCTGCAATTGGAAACTTCTTAGTGGTTGCGCCGTTTCTGGGTCAGCAGACGCGGGACCTTATCGCAACGAACCTTTCGAAGTGTCTTACCGTGTGGCCACAGGAGTCGTGTAGTGCATACTGCAATAGCCCCACTTTCCTTCGATGATCCTTTACGAGCTTTGAGTGTTTTCCTGACTTTCTTAATACATCCGCAAAACTTCTTGGCGGCCGTTCGCATTGTTCTAGACTGGGAAAAACGGATCGGGGGAACCCGATTGTAAGAGACGGCATATACGACCGAAAATGAACAGTACTCTGACCACTGCACTCCTCATGAATGACTCGGTTTCGCAAGCGTACATCTATGCCCTCCAGCATATGAATATGACCAACATTATTGATGGGCTAAAGCAGGCCATCAATAATCCTGGGAAGGAGACGAAGATTGTGTTGTTTGAGTACTACCGCACGGCCCAGTACCACAATGACGGGTACTGGCAGCGTCAACAGCTCCAGAACGGGGATTACCTTGACGAGACGTTTCATACGGGTCTATTTGATGTGCTCTACCATATGTTCGGGATGTCCTGTCGCACTCTGTTGATCTATGACCGCCGCAAGTACAACTGGGACGGCCAGTTGAATCCTCATGTCCGTCAAGTCGTGCTGTCTATTGTCTAATTCTCTGGCGGCGGAGGAGGAGGCACATGGAACTTGGCTTCAAACGGATTGTGAACTGCTGGACCCTGGACTTGAGTCGGGCTAAATACGTTACGCGTAGATGGAGACAAGAATTTTGGTATTTTTTGATTATTCATTGGGGGAACGGAAAATGTACGAGGTCGTGCAATCATGGTGGGTGCGGGTTCCACATCTTCCTGGAAGTAAGCATGCGGAATGTTCATAGTTGTGTGCGACGCTGGGTATAGCGGAGGCGAGGCAATGCGACGAGGACGGTTGGCCATGTGGTAAGAAACGAGAATAGTTGCTATCATACCCAACAGAGCACCTCCAGTTGCTGAACCTACGATGATTCCAATATTATTGGAAGCAGTATTGGCGGCATTAGCGGCGTTGGCGGAGGCAAGTTGGGGATTGTTAGAAGGAGTGTTGGTGACTGACTGGGTTCCCGTCTGAGAAAGAAGGAGACCAGGAGTATTGGACACAGTCGGCGTAGGAGTCGCTGTCGCCTGAGGAGTGGAGGAGGGAGTGGTTGTTGTCTGACCTGTTGGAGAGGGAGTCATTGACGCCTGAGCTGTAGGTGAGAGAGTGACTGACGCCTGAGCCGTAGGTGAAGGAGTCTGGGTAGAGGTCCAGGTAGCCGTAGGTGTTACCGATGACGATGCACCTACCGTTTGGGTCGCAGTCGCAGTGCGTGAACGTGTAGTAGTAGTGGTGGGGGTCGGTAGAGCACGAGAACGAGAACGAGTCGCAGTGCCTGTAGTCGTAGTCGTAGGTGTTCCCAAAGCACGAGAACGAGTCGTCGTAGCTGTACCTGTAGTTGTAGGTGTTCCCAAAGCACGAGAACGAGTCGCTGTAGGGGTAGGGTTTAGGGCCGCACGAGAGCGAGTAGCACTAGTTGTAGTCGTAGGAGTTCCGACAACGCGTAGACGAGAGCGAGTACCTGTAGCAGTAGCTGTAGGGTTTCCACCAGCACGTAGGCGAGAGCGGGTGGCCGTAGCCGTAGCCGTAGCTGTTAAGAGTCCAGGTCCTAACGCACGCGAACGGGACGCAGTTGGGGAGGGGGAAATAGCAGTAGTTGTCGTTCCAATCGTAATCTGGCCCCACCCCATAGAGGCAGCCAATGCAAAAAAGAATAGTTTACGGATCATATCGCTAGTTTATCCTTACTCCGCGGAATATTCCTAATTGATTTACATATTAGATTAGGAACGACGAGAAGCCTGTTTCCAAGTCGCATTGCAAACGGTGCACTGATACAGCCACACGAGATTCTGAACGCTCAACTTGTAGCCCACAACATCATTTGATGGGCATCCTTGGGTAGGACACTGAATCGTCTTGAAATGCTGGAGAGTTGGATCGTCCTTCAGATAAGGATTCGCAGCAAGACGGATGGCTGTATCCTCGCGGAGATTGTGCTCGTAGACAAGAGGATTGTCGTGGGAGATCGCACGAATGTAAGGGCACTTACGGCACTTGAATCCGGCCGTCTCGCCCTCTTCAAGAGCATAAAGACAATTCTTGCAGTCTGGGCAGAAATTCATCCTGTATGCCCTTATATACCTATCTCAGACAGGAATTCGTTTTTCTCAACACGATTTGGTGCGTTCAAAACGGGTTGAACCTCAGAACATTCTCTGAGAAGTACACACACCCTCAAAAAATGTCGGCACCGGGTGGACTGCTCAATTTCCTGGAGAAGAAGAAGGTGACGGGAGCCGGCGAACTACACACCCACCAGACTCTTCCTCCTGCACCCGCCAAGTTCTTTATCGGCGACGATGATCTCCAGGAATTCTACGAGCTATATCATGAATACGTAGCAACCTGGAATAACAAGATCCCTCTGGTTGAATCTCCGCATCCGGCCCTAGGTCTCTGCAAGGTTGATCTGGATTTCCTATACGAGCCCGGGACCACAACGAATCTACATACTCGCGAACAAATAGTCAACTTCTCCACTGAGTACGTCAAGACGCTCAAGACCTTTCTGGACTCGCCTGACCCGGTAGAGGTCTACGTCATGGAGAAGAAGCTTCCAGTCAAGAAGGAGAAGGGTATGGGTGGTGGCGTCCATATCATGGTCCCGGCGATGCGGACGAACAAGTACATTGAGATGGCGGTACGTGATATCATGCTCACGAAGATGTCCTCTATCTTTGAGAACCTGCCGCTAAAGGAGAAGGAGTGGTCCAAGGTGTACGATAAGGCTGTTGCCCAACGGTCAAGCGGTCTGATTATGTACGGTGCCGCCAAGCCCGGTGGTCTCCCGTATCTTATTGCGTATCGCGTACTTGTGACTGGAGATGAGGGGGTAGTAGACGACAGTCCTGTTCCGTTCACGGTAGATCTCCTCCGGAAGCTGGATATTCGCGAGCGTGATCCTGCGAAGGAGACACCAATGACGGAGGAGGGCAAGAAGCAGTATGGCGATCTTCCAGATACCGGTCTGGAGAATGTGCGTATCTCAGGCGGTCGAGCAGTTGCTCCGGTTCGCGGTCGTCCACAGGAGCGTCGTCTGCCTGGGTCTCGCGAGTCGTCCCCGAACAATATTGTGATCCGTCCGCTGTCGCAAGAGGAGATTCATAATATTCGTGAGCATGTCGCAAATCTCGCAGAGCATCGTACGGGAGATTATAACGAGTGGATTGAAGTTGGTATGTGTCTGAAGAACATTCATCCAGAGCTGTACGATGAATTTGAAGAGTTCAGTCGTCGATCGGATCAGTTCAATGCTCGCGAGTGCATTGCGAAGTGGAATTCATTCGGGTTCCGCAATCACGGCCAGAAGATCGGAATGGGTTCGCTGTTCTATTGGTCCAAGACCGATAATTTCGAGGAGTACAAGAAGATTGAGGAGCGCAATGTCCTTCGCAAGATTGATGCATCCAAGAGCGGAGCAGAGTATGATGTGGCGTCCGTGGTACACTCAAAGTTCCGCGATGAGTACAAGTGTGTAAACTTCGGGAAGAATGTATGGTATCGGTATATCGGCCACGTATGGGTAGAGCTGGACAAGGGTGTTCAGCTTCAGCAGGAACTGTCGGTCACGATCTTCAAGCTCTATATGAACAGAGTAGGCTACTATAGCCAGAGGATTGTGGATGGAGAGGCGTGTCAAGCCAAGGATCCAAAGACGTGTGGGTGTTCGTACTGCAAGGATCTCATCATGCAGCAGGAACTCATGAAGGTTGCGATGCAGTTGAAGAAGACGGCATTCAAGGCGAATGTGATGCGTGAATGTCAGGAGTTGTTCCTGGATGAGCAGTTCACAAAGAAGGTGGACGAGAATCGGACACTGATGGCGTGTGCGAACGGTGTATTTGATATGGACAAGTGCGTGTTCCGAGACGGGCGTCAGGAGGACTACGTATCGTTCTCGACAAATCTAGAGTATGATCCCGATCGGTCGTACAAGGACTATCGGGAGTGGAAGGAGATTGACGATTTCCTCCACAAGATCTTCCCAATTAAGCGAGTGCGGGACTACCAGATTCGGCATCTCGCACGGTGCTTGAACGGTCATGGTAACCAGAAGTTTCATACGTGGACGGGTGTGGGCTCCAACGGCAAGTCTATGCTCATCTGTCTGATGGAGTCGGCACTGGGCGATTATGCGTGTAAGGTCCCGATCTCTCTACTGACGCAGGGCCGCGGTAAGTCGGGAGGGGCATCTCCAGAGGTGGTGCGTCTGAAGGGTCGGCGGTTCGTCACAATGCAGGAGCCCGATGAATCGGTGCCCCTGAACACCGGTCTCATGAAGGAGTTGACGTCATCGGAAAAGATCATTACGCGTGATCTGTACGCGGGGTCCAAGTCGATGGTGGAGTTTGAGCTCCAGGCCAAGCTGCATCTGGCATGTAACGACAAGCCGAAGATCAATACCAATGATCAAGGTACGTGGCGTCGTTTCGTGGTGATCAACTTCATCTCCAAGTTCGTTCCAGAGCCTAAGGGTCCGAACGAGTACAAGATGGATATGATGATTGAGCGGAAGGTGAAGTCGGAAGAGTGGGGGCGGTGTTTCTTAGCCTTCCTCATTCAGACGTACAAGGCACATGCGAATGAAGAGCTGGTTCCTCCGGCGGAGATTCTGGAGTACACGAATGAGTATCGTGAGGAGAGCAATGCGATCATGAAGTTCATCAACGAGTATACTCGTGTCTCAGTGGATGGCGAGGAGTTGGTTCCTGTGCGGAAACCGACGCTCTCAGACAAGTTCAAGCAGTGGTGGGAGACAAATCGTGGTACTCGAGATTGGAGTATCCAAGGCATGCTCAAGGAGATTGAGACGAAGTATGGAAAGTATACGTATGGCGGCTGGACGACATTCCAGATCCGCAATGATGTGGATTAAACGCAAAGTGGACGCTTAGTTCTTCTTGGCCTTTTTGGTCTTACGGCGGCGGCGAGGTTCAGAGGAGGCTGGTGTGGGTGCGGCAACCATCGGGCGAGGCCGCAGCAGGTATCCACGACCCTTCTTGGTCTGGCTGCGGCGACGACGACCACCGAACTTCAGCTTACGCGTAACGCCAGAAACAAGGCCCTGTATCTTTCCAAGGAACGACATTTGGTTTATTTACTTACGAGAATGCTTTTTTCCGCGGTGGCGACGTCCACCAGCCTTCTTGGTATGGCGACGCTTACGGCCGCCTTCAAGGGCCTTCTCGGTCTTAGTGCGGTGCTTACGACGACCAGCAGTAGCGGATGGCGTGAAGTCGGACGGCGGGTTGGATGGAGCGGGTTTGGACGCAAACAGTCCAAAGGGATCCCACCACTTCTTGTCGGACGAGGATCCCTCAGGGGCGATGTAGGGAGACGCGGGGGAGGTCATCGTATAATTACTTGTAGTCTATATTAATTATTTACCGCGTTAGTCTGTTCAGCTTTTCGTTGCCTATAACGAGCCGTTTGTTCCCGCCACTTTTCTGGGTTTGCAATCCTCCATTGTTTTACACGTTCTCTCTCCGATTCTTTATTTTTACTTCGTCTTATTGCGCCATAAATTTTGTCGTATTCTTTTTTCTGATCAGATGTTACTACAACACACATCTTATTTAGACAGTTTTCATCAGAGAGATTTTCTCGCACGAGCTCATCTTCTTTTTTTAAAAGTTCATCTCTATTTTCTACTTCAATCTCGCTTATAAGTGTAATCGTAGCGTTCTTCCATCCGATTCTATTAAAATGTTCATATAGTGGTGTAGTTTTTCTGTGTTGTTCGTTAGATTTTGAACGATGATTTTTGAGTCGTTTCTTCAATTCCTGTGTCGTAGAGCCGATGTAGAATTTAGCTCCGCCTTCTATTCTATAAAGTCTTCCAATCATTATATTGTATATATGTAATAGTAACTATTAAATGGATACACGCGCTTTCGGACCCTCGGGGTGGCAGTTACTCCACCTAATTGCTCATCAACCCGAACAACCAAAAGAAGCGGAACAGTTTATGATGACGATGAAAGATATCCTACCCTGCAAATTCTGCCGTGAAAGTACTGCTGTGTTTCTTCATGAAGATCCACCAAAGCAGCCACTCTCCAAATGGCTGTATGATTTCCATAACCGCGTGAACAAGAAACTTCGGGATCAGTGCAAGGACGATCCCCGCGTGATTTGCCCGCCTGCAGATCCTACGTTTGAAAGTGTGAGTACTCACTACGAAGCCCTCCTGCAGAAACCGCCAAATGCTCCTCCAGGAATGGATTTTCTGTTTTGCATTGCGTATAATTATACGCCTACGCCAGAGAAGGAGGGTATTTACCGCCACTTCTTTGACCTACTGTCTGATGTCTACCCCTACGACAATCTACGTGCGATTATGAAGGCACACACATTCTCATTCTCGTTCACGTCTAAAAGGGCACTCATGAAGAGCGTGTATACCCTGATGAAAAAAATGACGAAGGCTACACAGGCAGAGGCGATTCTTCCATCGTTTGCGGGAGTGTTTCAGCGATATGGGTACTATGCGAGTTCCTGTAATCGGGGAAAGACGTGCCGCAACGGAAAGCGGACGAAGAAGCGTGATCACCGCAAGACACATAAGGTTACGCATGCCCGCCTCATTCACTGATCCTGACGAGGAGTCACAATACCATCAAAGCTCCAAGCATGATAGTGGCTCTTGTATCCCTTGTTCACAACAAGCTCCCCGATCTCTTCAAACCGACCGTCTTCAAACATCATTTCTACATCGTCTGCCGTCTCCCACCCCCCCTCCTGAATAAGGTGGGTCATCCGATGCCAAATATTATGGAGTGAGACATCCTCAATGACCTTGCGAGTATGGTTCACTAGGACGTAACGCCAGCCCATTCTGTTTTGTTGGTGTATACAAACAAAAAAGACTGGGATGTTCTAGATCGGTTTTTAGCATTTAGGATGACTACTTACCCCATGTGATGGTAATACGCTGCAGCCCTGGTCCCTCATCGTAAGAGACAAAGTCGGTCTTCACTAGAAAGTCAGGAAACAGATCACGGATCCTCTTCTCAATCCTGCCGCTGCGAACAGCCTGGTCGTGAATATGGGTGTGGAATGCGTAATACTCCTCCCCAGTAGTCGTGATCTTCCTAATCGCATCATTGTAAATTAGACGAACCGTTATATCCTCCGCCTTAATATGGTAGTCACGCTCCTTACGAGCAGCCTCAAAGTCGGCAAGGGTGAACGGCTTCATAATCTGCGTCATCTTGGTCTTGGTATGCTACTGAAAAAGACTGGGATATTCTAGATTCATTTTCTACGAATCATTCTCCTCATCATCGGACATTCCGATAGACGTTTCGCCACACCAGTTCTCGAAATCTTCCAACTGCTCCTCCACAAACGCACACACTAGACGATACATACGACCGAGATTGAGATTGAGATCGTTGTCCTGAATCCCAATATGCAGATACGCCTTGAGAAATTGAGGAACCGTCCCAGCCATCAACCGAATATCGTTCTCAATTTTCATAGTAATGTAGTCTCCAAACCGCTTCTTGAACTCTCCTGCATAGATGTCTGCGATATCATACGCTGCATCCCTCTGTAGCCAACAGAGGAAGAAGCGATCGCGGTTATCAGTTTCCATATGGTGCTTCCTCACCGCCTCCGCCACCATGCGAGGAAGATAGGACTTCACAAGTGCTAGGCAATTCTTGTAGTTCATCTTGCTATGCTAACAAAACCCAGGGGACTACAACCGATCCGTTTTACACGTCTTTCTAAACCACGCACGGGCTTTAGCGGTCTTTTTGGCTTTCCGCACAAGATCGGCGTCGGTCGTATAATGTGTCTTGCCGCACGTCAGCATACTGGCGGCACGAGCGTATCCCCACTGCTGCTGCGACGCCCCTGGACGATGCCCCGTTCGCCACGCCGCCATCCCCCGATTATACGATGCCCGCACAATCGGGAGGGGGACACCCGTGGCTTTAGAATACGCCTGAAGACCGTGAGCTTCTGGGAACTTCTTCTTCCATTCGCGAACATACTTGGATGTCCGTGTTTTCACACCCTTGTCGGTCTTGAAGGGAACGTATGCCCGAGGATCTTTCCACGACATCTTACGACGACGAGTGGCCGTGCTTTTACGCTGTTTGTTCTGTTTTCGGGTCAGCCCGCTGAAATATCGGGCGGGCCAGTACATTATCCATTATCTACATCAATTTCTCCAGGGCATGCCTACACGCATTCTGCTCCGCCTGTTTCTTGGTTGTGGAATTCCCCGTCCCAAGAATATCGCCGTCGGGTTTGCACACGGCCATCGTGAACCCTTCTGCCCCGTCCGACATCATCTTGTAGATGGGAGTAAAGCCCATCTTCTGCTGACAGTATTTTTGCATCCTGTCCTTGTAATTATCGTCCTCTCGCAGCATCAGGGGAATATCTAGGTGGGTCTCAATCATATTGATCACGAAATCATTCACCATCTGGAAATTCATCCCCGAATCAATCCAGAGAGCGGCAATAAAAGCTTCCAGAACATCACCGAGCTTCTCAATGTTCTGACGGCCGTGAGCGGGCACCATTTCTTCTACGTGCTTGGACACCACAAAGAACTTGTCCAATCCCAACTTGTCTCGTGCGAGAACTCCCAGCGTCTTGTTTCGCACAATCAACTTCCGAGTATTCGTGAGGAACCCAGGGGCTTCAGACGGATAGCGTTCACACAGGTAATTGGCCACAACAGCACCTAGAATAGAATCTCCCCTGAACTCGAGTTGCTCATACGATTCATCTTGGAGATCCATCATGCCTGCAGGACACTTGCCTAGCACGGCAGGTTCGCCCGTCAAGGTCGTATACTCGGAACGACGCACGTAGGTGGAATGAATCATCGCCTTCTGGAAGATCGCGACATTCCTCACCTTATATCCTGGAATGCACAAGATGCGTCCTACATCTTCTGCAGTCAAGGGAACGTTCTTAGAATTGTAAGGAAAGTATTCATTCGTAGGCGTCATCGTGTTCATGATCTCTTTATATATACGCCCGCCCAACCTTAAAACTGGTTAAACGGAAATCTTCTCTTTTCTACAATCATATCAACGCTGGCGAAACTCATCCTGTCTCTCCCCGCCATTCGGCGGCGCCTTGACCTCTGGACTTCGTGCCTACCATCCATTCGTCCGCACTATGCCGTGAAGTGCAATAATCTAGAG
>Ga0247723_1000642_pt1 | contig 23057 bp, 26 predicted proteins | sample MSEWelMarce5H_FC_FD_189079 | JGI IMG/M metagenome (GOLD analysis project Ga0247723, IMG submission 189079) | Subsurface sediment microbial communities from gas well in West Virginia, United States - MSEEL Well Study Marcellus 5H_FC | ecosystem: Environmental > Terrestrial > Deep subsurface >... | reverse complement strand
GATTAGAAGTAGATTATAGTTATGGATCAACGCACTTTCATGACACAACAATAAAGAAACCAAGATCATGGACAGGATTGCAACCTGTAGTAAAATGGTCGAACCTAATATTTTATAAACAAGGTGGTAGCAAATATGCAAGAAACCCTTAAACAACCATACGCATGGTCAACCGAAGAGTTCAATGTCAATGGCGAGTTAGTGTGGTCATCGATAACACAATTCCGTCCTAAAGAATTGTCGTGGATACGAGACTTACCTAATAAGAAACATTACATCACGATCACCCCATTATATAAAGATGAAGCAAATGCTGAAAAGATTACAGGAGTTAAAAGTTACCGTGAGTCTACGCAACGTCTTACTGATGCTTATAATGGTCTTTAGTAGTGGGTGTGCATCTCTTGCTACGAGTGTAGCTACACAGATGGGAGTGCAATACACAGGCGAGCAGTATTTAATAGCGCGTAATAAACCTATCGTAAGATGTAATTTATATAACGTGATGCAAGGCAATAAAATGTGTAGAATATATAGACAATATAGGAGGGGATAATGAGCGAAGAATATAAAGGCACAGGGTTTGTGCTAGTAGGATTAATTGTAGGATGTTGTATTACTTGGGGAGTTATGCAGTCTATTCATATGCAAAAAAAATCTAAGGCAAATCTTAAATGCATACAAGGAGAACTCTATGAAGAGGTTAAAACTAATATGTTTGTGAAGTCACATCTTGAATGCTTTGAACAAAAGACTTTAGTGCCATGATTCCTTTTAGTTACGCAGTAGTGGACGATGAGGGTGAAGTCATACGCCAATATAGATGGTCTGTCAAGGAAGCTAAATGGTTTACAGAAAAGAATCCTCATGCTAAAGTAATCAGACTTGAGAAAGTAGAACAGGTTAAAGAGGATTTATTTAAATTAGTAGGGGAGTGTTTGTTTTAATGATTAACAAAAAAACAGATGAGCAAATCATCGAAGCAGTAAATCAATACATGGAAAAGTACCCAAATGCATCGCGTAATCATATTGTATTACACGCAACAGGAAGCGCTACAAGAGTGAGAGAACTAGCCAAACAAGGTTTAATTAAATTACCTAAAGCATTGCCTAAAGGGGCAAATACCAATTGGAATGGGTATTTTAATAACACCTCAGAAACAAATACAAAAAGGCAAGGGATGAAATATAACGTATGATGGGAGATGATGCCGACGTAGCTAATGATTTAATGCAACACGCCATCGATGTCGGTATAAGGAACGCACATGAACAAATCAAAAAACCTTCTAATCAGACAGGGGCATGTATCTGGTGTGAAGAACCGATTAAGGATGACCGACGTTGGTGTTCAATTCAATGCCGAAATGAATTTGAAAGCTATCAAAAGAAAAAGGAGAATTGATATGAGTAATACAAGTAACTTTAGTCCGAGCGCAAGAATGGCTATACGAGAATTTGAATCATGGCAAATGAAAGTATTTAAAAAGAATGCTAAGAAAGGTTGGAGATTTTTTAATCCCGATGCGTTTGATAGACCTACACCGCGTTCAGCAAGAGAAGCGTGGGGTGCACCATATAAACCTGATAACTTCGAACAGAACGAAGATAGAAACAGTAAAATAATGTTTGCCATAGTGGTAGCTGTACTGCTATTATTATCAGTCATTTAGAGTCAACGGGCGAAAGCACTTTATTTATATGAAAATTCGTGATGGTATTTTTGCTATTATATAACCGCGAGTAGCCCACCAAATTCCTACAATGCAAGTAGGGTGACCTAAAGCCTCCCCTTTAGTCACGTCAACAATACGGCACCGCTATCTGTCGTTTGCATGAGATAGCACTAATTAATAACATAGGAAACCTATGCAACTTGTCACCCTAGATTTCGAAACCTTTTATGAAACAGGGTTTTCACTAACTAATCTAACCACAGAAGAATACATAAGACATGAAAGATTCCAAGTCATTGGCGTTGGTATTAAGATTGATGACGGGGAAACAAAGTGGATTACAGGCACACATAATGCGATCAAGCAAGAGCTGGATACAATCGACTGGAAAAGCTCTGTCCTCTTATGTCACAACACGCAGTTCGATGGAGCTATTCTTTCATTCATTTTTAATATCATTCCTGCTGTTTATTTGGATACGTTGTCTATGGCACGCGCTAAACATGGCGTGGACGTGGGTGGAAGTCTCGCTTTTCTTGTGGAGAAATACAATCTAGGTCGTAAAGGCACAGAAGTTATCGACGCTAAAGGTAAACGACTAGAAGACTTTAGCATAAATGACTTAGCGCAATATGGTTCATACTGCAAGAACGACGTAGAACTTACCTACAAATTATTTCAAGTGTTAGCCCCAGAATTCCCAGAGTCAGAGATCAAACTGATTGACATAACCTTACGCATGTATACCGAGCCTGTCTTAGAAGTCGACGATGGCTTATTACAAGACAGATTAGAAGAAGTCCAACTAGAAAAGTCAGAGCTATTAAAAGGTTTGATGACAAGATTAGAATGTGATACAGAAGAATGCGTCAGAGGCAAGCTTGCAAGTAACAAACAATTCGCTGAGATATTAACAGAATTGGGCGTTGTGGTGCCTACTAAAATATCTCCGGCAAACGGAAAAGATACCTTTGCTCTAGCCAAGGGTGATCAGGGCTTTTTAGATTTATGCGAGCATGAAGATCCCTTCATTCAAGAACTATGTCGTGTAAGGTTAGGTACGAAGTCAACTATTGAGGAGAGTAGAATTGAAAGGTTCATCGGTATTGGGTCGCGTAATAGGGGCAAGTTGCCTATTCCTCTTAAGTATTACGGCGCACATACGGGTCGATGGGCAGGATCGGACAAAGTTAACTTCCAAAACTTACCAGCAAGAGATAAGAAAAAGAAAGCCTTGAAGAATGCCATCATCCCACCCGAAGGACATCGTGTTATTAACTGTGACTCATCTCAAATTGAAGCAAGGGTTCTTGTATGGTTATCCGGTCAAGATGATATTGTTGAATGGTATAGAGAAGGTCGAGATGTATACTCAGAATTCGCATCAAAGATTTACGGTAAGACAATTACTAAAGACGATAAGACTGAACGTGCGGTAGGTAAGACTTGTATTCTAGGACTAGGCTATGGCACTGGATGGAGTAAGCTACAACAAACATTGAAGATATCGGCAGGTGTGGATTTAGATGACCAAGAATGTAAACGGTTAGTAGGCGTGTATCGCCAAGTTAATAATAAAGTAATTGACTTATGGAAAGCATGCGATGATGCACTACAAGACATGTCGTTATGGAAAGACGGGAAAGAACCCTACTACTTAGACGCACGCAAGTCCTTACTCATTACACCTAAAGGTATTAAGTTACCTAACGGTCTTTATATCTATTACCCTGATCTTAAATGGGATACCTCAGAAGCTAAATCTAAATTCACATATAAGTCTAGACGTGGCGTTAACTCTATATGGGGCGGATCAGTCGTAGAGAATGTAGTTCAAGCACTAGCACGAATTATTGTAGGCGAACAGATGATAGAGATTAATAAGAAGTATCGACCCGCGCTCACTGTTCACGATGCGGTAGTCAATGTTGTTCCAGAGGCAGACGTGGAAGAAGCTCTCTCCTTCATAATGTCCACTATGTCAACTCCTCCTATCTGGGCAACAGGGCTACCCGTAGCGTGTGAGGCACATGACGGAGCAAGTTATGGTGACTGTTAATGCCGTATAAAGATTTAGCTACGAGACGAGAAAGACGAAAATTTCTAAATCAATTTACTTTAGAAGAGAAAGAAGTATTAAAACAAAAGAAACGAATGGAAACGCAATTAATATTAATTGCGGTTAAAGAAAACAAGGCAAAAAGAAAATGTTTAAGAAAAGAATTTGCTTGGCGTAAAAGAAACATACGGAAAAAAGCATATATTAAAACTGAAAAGGGACGCGCTCTTAGACGAGCAATAATAAAAAGATATCTTCAAAATAATCCACTTGCTCGAAAAACTAAACAAGAGTGGAAGAAGCGATGGGACAAAACCGAAAAAGGTAGAGAAGCCCAGCGAAGAAAAAATAGAACCCCTAGCCAACGTGCATTAATTGCAATAAAAGATGCTAGAAAAAGAGTGATAGAAAAAAATATGACAGACTTTGATAAGTTTGTTTTTAAAGAAGCCCATTTGTTAAGAATATTAAGAGAAGAGTTGTTTAATACTAAGTGGCATGTAGACCACACAATACCTATATCTGTAGGGGGAACAAACATTTACAACAATATAGAAGTAGTACCAGCTAAATGGAATTTAAATAAGAGCAACAAGCATTCAGAAAGATATTTTAAATGAAACCATATTATGAGATAGGTAAGAAGTCTACTATTAAAAATGAAGTGTTTGACTCTGCTATATCCCCTGCGGACTGGATGCCCTACTATAACTTTGATGCTAAACAATTACCGCACGAGCTTATGTTTAAAGACGAGTTCTTTAGATGGCTATCTCAAAGGTATAGCTTTATTGCAGGAGTTTTAAGGTTAGACCCCTACACTTGCTACAATTGGCACACAGATACAAGACGTGGTGTGGGCGTTAATATGTTACTTACTCCTAATACTAGAAGCTTTTGTGCCTTCGGAGTTGATTCAGACCAATTAGTTTTTAAGATAGAAGAGTTAAAATATAAACCTAATACTTATTATTTATTCAACACGCAAGTACCTCATACGGTGTATAATTTTGAAACGACTAGATACTTATTAAGCGTTGAATTTGCTAAAGATAGAGATCAATTAAGCTTCAATGACTTATTAAAGGATATACAGACTAATTATGAATGAGGTAAATTTATGAAAAAGACCGCACAGAACGATGTAACAGGAGATTGGCTACAATCTAAACCTAATAACGAAATGTTCGAAAAGAACTTTGACTTGATCTTTAGGAAGAAGAAACCTGAACTAGCAGAGTACGAACTTAATAAATCGACGGGCAACGTCCAGAAAGTAGATCATGGCGACACAACAAATACACAAGAGTAAACGACATGCTAACCCGTTTAAAACAAAAACGGGCAAAGATAGACTTAAAGCTTTATCTTTAAAAGTTTTATATGAGATGCTAGACAAAGTTAAAGAAGCAGGCAAGAAGCGTGCAAAGATAGCTAAAGAGATAGCGAGAAGGACTCCGATATAATGGCTGACTTTACGTGGTCATACTCATCTCTCAAGCAATATCAAAATTGCCCTAAACAATACTACGAAATTAAAGTTGCACAAAATTATGAAATTATTCCGTCAGAGAAAATGGTGTACGGAACAGAAGTACATAAAGCTCTTGAAGATTATGTCAAAGATGGAAAAGAACTTGCAGTCAATTACCTCAGATTTAAAGATGCAGTTGATAGCCTCATTGCTATTCCTGGTGTTAAGTATCCTGAATATGAAATGGCTCTTAATAAAGACCGTACGGTATGCGACTTCGCCGATCCTAAACGTTGGGTTCGCGGTATTGTTGACTTGCTTATTGTTGACAACGACTACGCTTTTATTGTAGATTATAAAACTGGCAGTAATAAATACCCTGATCCTAAACAGTTAAGACTCATGTCTTTAATGACGTTTGCTCATTTCCCTCAAGTCAATAAGATTAAAGCTGGACTTCTCTTCGTTATGCATGGTTCTTTTATCACAGAAGAATACGATAGAAAAGATATTGACAAGTCATGGGAAAAGTTCTATGGACCTTTAGAGCGCCTTGACAACTCCTATGCTAATAATGTATGGGCTCCAAACCCTACACCATTATGCAAATATTGTCCAGTCAAGTCCTGTGACTTTAACCGCGCATGATATAATAGCATCATGGCTACTACTAAAAAACCAAGACCCTATAAACTTGAATACTCCCAACAGGTGGAACGTGGTGAACACGAATCCCGTATGGAACGCCAACGCGCACGTCGTAAGCTAGATGCTAAAGGTGTTGCACGTAAAGGTAAAGATGTAGCCCATGTTAAAGCGCTATCAAAAGGTGGATCTAATAAAGACGGAATTAAATTAGAAGCTCCAAGTAAGAACAGATCATTCAAGAGAAATAAAGATAGTTCAATGAAATAAGTGTTAAGTTATACTTGACATTATAAAAGCAGGACTGATATACTACAGGATTAGTATAACGAGTTAATACATTAGTTAATTGGATTAGTATGGAACTTATAGAAAATACCGCATTAAAAATCACCGTGCCGGAACACATCGTTCCACATATCACAAGCAATATTGAGAAGTCAGAAGTTATCGAATGGCGTGGCAACTTAGCAGACATGATTGTCTTTTGGGGTGTACCTGAGATGACAAAGTTAAACCAGCTCGTTTCATTTCGAAGTAATCTTCCTTCTCCCATTTCACGAGACTATAATTTCCCAGGTTTATATAGACCCTTCGATCACCAAAGAGCTACCTCAGAATTTTTAAGTATCAATCGCCGTGCATTTTGTTTTAACGAAGCAGGTACTGGGAAGACCTCGTCTGTTATTTGGGCTGCCGATTATTTAATGCAACAAGGCTTAGTTAAAAGAGTTCTTGTGATATGTCCTTTATCTATTATGTATTCAGCATGGCAATCTGATGTAATGAACACAGCTATGCATCGAACTATCGCGGTTGCACATGGTACAGCTGCCAAACGAAAAAAGATTATTGACGGTGGATACGAATTCGTAGTCATTAATTATGACGGCGTTCAGATTGTTCGTGAAGATATAGAAAAGGGTAACTTCGATTTGATCGTGGTTGACGAAGCTAATGCATATAAGAGCCCTTCTACTACGCGCTGGAAGACGCTGGCTAAACTACTTAAGCCTGAGACCATGTTATGGATGTTAACAGGTACACCTGCATCCCAGTCTCCTGTAGATGCGTATGGTCTTGCTCGCTTAGTATGCCCACAGAACGTACCTAAATTTAGTATGGCATGGCGTGACAAAGTCATGACTCAGATTACAAGATTCAAATGGATACCGAAGACTAACGCACGTCACGAAGTATTTAAAGTTCTCCAGCCAGCTATCCGCTTCGCGAAGAATGATTGCTTGGACTTACCTGACGTGATGTATCAAACACGAGATGTACCCCTTACCCCACAAGCACAAAAGTATTATAAGTTACTTAAAGAACAAATGATGATTGAGACAGCCGGCACTCAAGTCAGTGCTGTGAACGCCGCGGCAGGACTTAATAAACTACTCCAGATCTCAGGCGGTGCAGTCTACACGGATAAGAGAGAAGTCATCGAGTTTGATATTAGTACAAGACTTAAAGCGTTAGACGAGGTCATCGAAGAAACAGAACAGAAAGTTATTGTCTTTGTTCCTTACAGACATACGATAGAAGTTGTAGCTAGACATTTAACAGATAACAATGTCAGCATTGCGATTATTCAAGGCGATGTATCAGCTACCCAACGAGCACAGATTATTAATATGTTTCAAACGATGGATGAACCTAGAGTCTTAGTAGTTCAACCTCAATCAGCTTCACATGGTGTCACCCTAACACGTGCAGACACGGTAGTCTTTTGGTCTCCAGTAATGTCGGTTGAAACGTATCTACAATGTATCGCACGTATGGATCGTGTAGGACAAGTAAACAAAATGACAGTCGTTCACTTACAAGGTTCAGAAGTAGAGAAGAAGATGTACGCTATGCTACAAGGTAAAGTAGATATGCATACTAAATTAGTTGACCTTTATCGAGAGGAGATTGAATCATAGCTAACACATTCCAAGAAGATTTACAACGAGGTATCAATATAGAATTAAAATTTCTAGACTTGATTAGGAAGAAGTATCCTTCAGCCTCATTGATACATAAGTATAAAGGGTACGATGTTTGGGTACCTGAGTTAGATAAATCTGTAGAAGTTAAGTATGACCCGATGAGTAATAACACAGGGAACATAGTAATTGAAATAGAAATGTTTGGTAAACCATCGGGGCTTATGTCAACGACTGCAGACTATTGGGTCTTTCATGATGATATTGATTTTGTGATTATGAAGCCCATGGATATAGTAAATTGTATATTTTTAAATAAGTTAAAGTTTGTGGAGTTTGTAGGCACTGGGGATACCGCATCAAAGAAAGCATTCTTAGTACCCAAACAGTCATTATTTAGTCACGGTAAAAAAATAGAGGAGTAATTATGAGTGAAGAACAAGTAGTAGATCAACCAATACAAGAAAGCCCTAAACTTGATGAATTAGTCAAAGCGTACTTGACAATACGTAATGCTAGTGATAATCTATATAGGCAATATATGCTGAAGAAAGAAGAATTAGAATCGGAAATGAAACAGCTAGAACACTTTATGCTTGATGAATGTAATGAGCTGAAGGTAGAAAGCTTAAGAACAAATAACGGCACTATTACTAAGACAGTTAAAGAGCAATACAACTGTAGTAATTGGGATGAATTCAAACAGTATATTATAGAACACAACGCATTAGAGTTACTGCAACAACGTATACACAATGGAAACTTTAAAGAGTATATGCAAGGTAAGGAAGCAGAAGGATTACCACCAGGTATTAGTTCTGTTAGAGAATACAGCATCATAGTTAGAAAACCAACGAGTCGATAAGGAGTTATTATGAGTACAGATTTAATCAGTCAGTTACAACAAAGTTCGCAATTAGTTACTAAAGGTCTTAACGAAGATACATTAGCTGTCGCTGGCGGTGCCGGTTCAAGCAGCAAACGTATCTCTATCAAAGGCGGAGTATTTAGAAAATATGTTAATGGTAAAGAAATGGGTGCCATTGATGAACGCTTTATGGATGTTATCTTTGTCCGTATGGCACACAACCCACATAGAATATTTTATGCATCATCATACAAAGAAGGAGAGAAAGTAACCCCTTCATGTTGGTCATCAGATTCACGCGTGCCTGATAAAGAAGTTAAAGAACCTCAAGCACCTGCATGTAATCAATGTCCGCATAGTATCAAAGGAGCAAACCCAGGCTGTCGTCTACACTGGAGAACAGCAGTTGTTTTACCAAACGATCCAAAAGAAGTTATGCAGTTAGTGATTCCAGGTAAATCATGTTGGGGTTCAGAAGAAGCAGGTCGTCGTCCGTTCCAACCTTATGTTAGATACTTAGCTTCAAACGGTATCAGCAATAACGTTGTAGTGACACGCATGCAGTTCGACACAGCAGTTCAACATCCACGTATTCTTTTCCAAGCTACAGGTGCTGTATCACCAGAAGTGATACCAGTGATAGAAGAAGTAGGACAAAGCACAGCTGCGGAAAATTATATTAAATTAAGCGTGTACCAACCTGAAGAGGATCTATTAAAAATTGAAGCGCCTCAAGCAGCGGTAGCACCAGCCACTACGCAAGCAACACCAACTGCGCCGGCGGCAGATGTAGCTGAACCTGTATTAAGAGAATCAACCGTTGCACAACCACAGGCACCTAAAGCTGATGTTAGTAGCATCATCAATAAATGGTCTGTAAAGTCATAAGGGGATAATATGGCACGTCCTTATAGCGAACGATTCTTACTTGATTTACACAAAGCTGATCCCACAAGGATCGGAGTTCAACTGGGTAAGGTTTGTGTGAAAGCAAACCTTCCTACCTCTTACGTAGCTAAAGCTTTCAATGTATCAAGAATGTCTATACATAGTTGGTTCAGAGGTCAATACGTTAGAGAAAAGAATTATGAGAAGATAGCTAAATTTATAGAGTTAGTTAAGCTGGATCTTGACAACGGCAGATTACCTGCTATGTCACTAAACGAAGCTAAAAACTTTATTGATGCGAAAGTTATCGACAGAATATAAAAACGTAGTAAAATAGATTTGCTCCGATATAAACCGAAAAAACCGTACATTTGTACGTCGGAGAACTGTTGACTAAAAAAATAGAAAGTCACTGCAATTATGATTAAAGAATTTTATAAAAAAGCATTACCCTCGACCGGCATTTACTGCGTAGCAACCATAGACCCGATTGACAAAACAACAAAACATAAATTTGTAGAATCAATTGACGACCTAGAAAGTTTCGTATCCTCTAAGAAAAATACTAAAACTAATATCTTTGTAGCCATGAGTTCATTCAAAGGCTATAGCCGTAAAGCAGATGAAGCTAAATCTGTAAGGTCTTTCTTTGTAGACTTAGATGTAGGTGAAGGTAAAGGGTATGATACTAAACAAGATGCACTAAACGCCATTGATATATTTATAGAAGCAAATGAATTACCTCCTCCAGTTCGTATTGATTCAGGCGGCGGTGTTCACGCTTACTGGTTATTTGATAAAGATATCCCTGCAGATGAATGGAAACCTTATGCTGAAAAGTTTAAGAACTTTTGCTTATCTCATGGACTTAACATTGATCCTGTAGTAACCGCAGACTTGGCTCGGATTCTACGATGCCCAGACACATTCAATCAAAAGACTGAACCTCCTACGCCTACTAAAGTAATAGGTACAGAGATGCCTATCTATTCGTTTGATGAGTTTAAAGACTTCTTAGGTGAAATAGTACAAAGTCAAGATGATATCCTTGCATCTATCCCTAGAGGTAACTTATCAGAAGAACAAAGAAAAGCAGCTAAGCTTGATAATTATCAAACTAAGTTTTCTGATTTAGCTATTAAGTCTTTAAATGGTGAAGGTTGTAATCAGATTAAGTTTATTCTAGAGAACTCAAAGAATCTAACTGAACCTGTATGGAGAGCAGGCTTATCTATCGCTGTGAATTGCAGTGATGGTGACGAAGCTATTCATGTGATGTCAGAGGATCATCCAGGCTATACTCGCGACGCTACAATTAGGAAAACAATTCTACCTGATGGCAGTAGATTAAAACCTTATTATTGCAAAACGATGGAAGATGTTAATCCAGGCGGATGCGAAGGATGCGCATTTAAAACAAAAGTTAATACTCCAATTAATATTGGAAAAGAATTACAAACAGTTCCACCTTCAGAACATGCTGTGGTGCATACACCTGATCCTAAAACAGGCACAGTCACAACTGCACTTAAGACATTACCTGAAGAACTTTATCCGTTTGTTTATGGAAAAAACGGTGGTATTTATTACTTAATAGCCGAAGAAGACGATGATGGAAACATAACAAAACAAAAATCTGTCATCGTATCCTTGTATGATATATACCCTATTAAGAGAATCTTCAGTGTCGCTGATGGCGAATGCTTACTTATGAAAGCCATGTTACCCAACGATCCTGAAAGAGAGTTCTTACTACCTATTAAGCATGTCTACGCGTTAGATAAATTTAAAGAGCTCATTGCTAGTAACGGCGTGTTATTTAATCCAGGAAATAAGGAAGTAGGTTATCTTATGAGTTACATAATTAAATGGGGTCAATACCTCATGAACAAAAGTCCCGCAGAAATCATGCGTATGCAAATGGGTTGGACACCTAATAGAGAATCGTTTGTAATTGGTGCTACGGAGTATTTACGAGATGGCAAAGAAGTATCGTCTCCGACTTCTCCGCTTTGCCGAGGTATCGCTAAGCATTTAAGCACAGCAGGTACATACGAAGCATGGAAGGAAGCAGCGAACAAACTTAATACACCAAGTTTAGAACTCCACGCATTTACAATGTTGACAGGATTTGGCTCGGCTTTGATGGACTACACATCGACATCAGGTGTCACTATATGTTTAACAGGTGAATCCGGTGCGGCTAAGACAGGCGCTTTATATGCAGCACTAAGTGTATGGGGCAATCCTAAGGATCTATCCGTGTTAGAAGCAACAGAGAACGGTATGACCGGGCGATACTTAGGTCTACATAATATTCCATTCGGGCTAGACGAAGTAGGTAACATCTTGCCTAAAACATTGTCTCAGCTGATCCATAAAATATCGCAAGGTAAATCAAAGATTAGAATGCAAGCTTCTGTTAACGCAGAACGAGATCACGAGATGTCAGCTTCATTAGTGGCAATCTTTACATCAAACCAATCTTTATATGATAAGTTAGTTACATTGAAGAAAGATCCTAACGGTGAGGTTGCACGGTTGATTGAACTTACGGTAAGAAAACCAGAAGCATTTAGGAATGACTCTGCATTAGGTCGAGATATATTTGATCAATTTAGATTTAACTATGGTTGGGCTGGTCCTGAATTTATTAAGGGCGTATATCAATTAGGTGAATCAGGTATTAGCAAGGCTGTCGACAAATGGTGCCTACGCTTCAAGAAGAACTTTGGAGAAGATACTGCATATCGATTCTATGAAAACGTAGTGTCCGTCGCAATGACTGCAGGTGAAATAACTAATGCTGCAGGTATTACTCAGTTTGATTTAGAAAGAATCTATCACAAGATTGTAGCTGAGATGGTAGCGATTAGAGACAACGTAGTTAAAGTTAATAGTGTTAACTATGAGTCCATACTTTCAGACTACATTAATAGAAACCAAACAGGTATTCTTGCATTCAAAGATAATAAGATTGTTATGGAACCTCGTACATCGTTTGTTATTCGTGTTGAGAACGATAGTCATACTATGTATATATCTAAAACAGAGTTCGATAAGTACTTGCATGAAATGAGTATCAGTACTAAAGAGTTTATATTCCAGATCATGGCTCTAGGTATTGATATTGATGCAGGTAAGAGTTCAGTTAAACGTATGTCAGCAGGATGGAAAGATGTAGGTAAGTCAACTACTCGTGTATATAAGATAGATTTAAATACAATTCCAGGCGCTGTGAAAGGGTTTGATTCTGACTCAACTGACTGAACCTGAATGGATATTTCCGTTTGACGCAATGAGTGTAGGGGATAGTTTCTTTGTCCCCACCTTAAAGCCCTCACCTATGATCTATGCATTAGAATCGGGTGCCAAACGAGCGGGAGTAAAAGTAAAAGCTTTTGTGACTGTGAAAGACGAATGTCTTGGGGTTAGAGCTTGGCGTATTGCTTAAAGTCCTGCTTTAACTCTTAAGGCACCTATATTTTTAACCATAGCATTAATACGTAAGTCAATTTCATTTAAGCGTGCACGCTTATCATCAGAACTTAATGGGCTATTAATAACTGAATTACGGACTTCTCTTAGCGTCTTCATATTATTAGTGATAGCATTAACTTGAGTTCTTACAGTAAGTAATTCTTTATTCTCTTGTGCATATTCTCTAGCTTCGCCTGGATGACCAAACTTAACAAGACGATTGAATGTAGCCGTTACTTCATCTGTTCTATCTTTTAGATCATAGTAATCATTAAGTTGATCTTTACCATTAGGACTATACATGAACGCACCAATACTTGGGATTCTATATAGCGGAGTTGTAGGTAATTTATCTTCGTAGAATACATTAGCCATAGCATCGGTTGTATAAAGAGTTAACGCCGCAGTTGTACCTGCATAACCTTTAATTAAATGATCTAATTTTAACGGGGAGATAATACCTGATTTACCAAGGAACTTAGCAAGCTCAGAAGTATTCTCTGTAAATTGTCTAGAGGTTTCTAAATTTTCTAAGCCTCGACCTACAAGCGGGCTGCCTGTTAAAAAGTTATAATTAGTTACAGCTTCTAATGTTGGACGTGCAATTTGTGGCAATAAGTTAGGACCTAACAATCCATCAAGAACGGCTACACCTAATTCGTTTCTTAACTTAGTAGCATCCATCGGACTTGCTGTACCCTCACGAGTAATATATTGCCAACCTAATTCTGGGACTGCTTTAGTTAGTAGCGCAACCTCTGCAGATACAGGTATTTTAAAACCGACGCCTGGTATGATAAAGGATCTTATTTTAGTTCTATCATCTAGTTTTTGGTATTCTTCGTCGTCACTTACCAACATCGCATAAAGAGCAGATAGCGCGGTTATCTTCATAGCAGTTTGTAAGAATAAATATTGGGCTTCTTTTTTAGCTTTACCACTAATAGCTTCGCCTCTCATAGCTCCGATAAGAACATCCATACCTTGGATATATGCATTCATAAACGGAACGACTTGAGATAAAATTCTTAGCTTGCCGGAAGTCCCATGCTTCTGCCAGTTAATAATATCCATAGCACGATGTGCTGCTAATACTTTATTGCCGCCTGTGATAGATCCATCAGGATTTTGTGTTCCACCTGTTTCTAATAAGGTTTGAATAAAGAGCGCACGACGTTGTGCCATATCAGACGCAGCAGCAAAAGCCTCTGCTTTATCTAAAGCTTGCTTCATTAATGTATTTGTTTTTAAATTTAAATCACGGCGCATCTTGTCAGAGACTTCTAACGCTGTGTGACCATAACCCCCGCTAATACCTAGACGTCTCATCTCAATACTAATAGGATCATCTTTATCAGTTAGGAGTTTACCGAAGCTCGTCATAACTCGACCCATTAATTGGAAAGGTCTATCAACCCCCGACAACATAGCTGCACGAGTTGCATCATTAAATACTTGATACGCTTGGAATGGAGGTAATGAAGTCACGCTAATACGCAATAATCTACTTGCCTTACCAAACCAACCTAAGATAGGACCTAGCGCGGGCTCAGCGCCATGTATAGCAATAGCAAAATTAGGATCTGTATACTCAACAAACCTACGTTTACCATTGACAAAGACCGGAGCCATTCTATCAGCTTTTTCAGGATTAATATGTTCATGAAGTTCTACCTTTCCATTATCATTTCTTATAGCAAGTTGTTTAGCTACTTGTTGATTAGCTATATTTCTAACTGCTGCGTTAACTGCCCACATATGACGAGTCAGCATATTATCAAATACATCTAACACTTGTCTTTCAGAACCTTCAAATGCATACTCACGACCTACATCTGCAAAGCCTCTAAAGAATTGACGAGCACCAGGATTAGATCTTTCCATTTCATCCATGAGACGGAATAAAGGTACATATCCTCTTGTTCTTCTATATCGTTCTGCTTGCTCTTTAGAATAGATACCTGCTTTTTCTAACATGTTAGTATCATTATCATTAAAGACTTTATACATATCAGCAACGCGTTTTACTTCAGGATACTTCTCACCATAGCTTAATGCTTCTGGAATTGCTGCTTGTTGTTCTTCTGTAATCTTTGTCTTGCCTTCTCTTGTCTTGGCAGCTGTTGCTTTCTTACCCTCTGATTCTTCTTTTTTAGCTTGAGTTTCAAGTCTGTTATTTTCTTCTCTTTCAAATTCATAACGTAGTCCAACTAAGTAAGCTTGGGTTACATGCTTAGCATTCTCAACACCAATACGTTTTGCAAGGTTAGCAACTTCTTCATTGATGTTAGCTAGATTATTTTGGTCCGGGGCGACGTAGGCTACATTAGAAGAATCAAAATCTACATACCCTTCTTTTGCAGATTGAGATCCTAGGATATTACTTTGAAGACCTATACTCATTAAAATATCCGCACGAACATTTCCTAATGCATCTCGAACAGCACCATTAAACTTTTTCATCAAAGCACTTGCAACACCGGCGCCTGAATAAGCAGCCTTAATTCTTCCGTTTAAGAATAAGTTTTCAACTGAACCTTCTTGATATTTAAAATTCTTTAAATCAGTCACATGTTCTTTGAAGCTCTTTTCTAAATTCTCTTGGGGAGCTGCAAAGATTTTAGTGCCTTCAAATTCAGGAGATACTTCTTGTGCTTCTTCTTTAGCGTATTTAAGTTCTGTAGTTTTAGCCGGTTTAATTTTACCTGCCAATGATCTTGCGGTAGAACGGTTAATCAAATCATGAATGTCTCTAACATCCATACGGTTAGCATTCCACAAACCTTTTCTAAATAAAAAGTCTTTAACCGCTGCAACAATACGACGCCATAAATTATGATTAGGTGCGGACTCGCCAAGACGAGCAAGTACTTCTTCTAGATGTGGCTGACTACCTTGTTCTAATTCTTTATATTTATTATTAACATGTTCATGCGCAGCTCTTACATCTTTGTCTGTAGCTTTAAGTCTATTAATTGTTCGTAAAATATCACGATATAAACTCTTACCTACCATGCCTTCAAGACCGTAGTGTGCTCCAACTTCATGTAAAATTTTACGCGGTGCTTCTTCTTTAGATAGTCTATCTGTAATTAAATGAGCAACACCTTTATCAAAATAAGCTACTGCATCCGATGCTATATCCGCTGGAACTTGTGCGCTTGTAATAAGTTTGACATCGCCACGTTCCATAGCTTTGTTTATATTATTACCAAAGCGTTGTTTAAGTGCAGTTAAAATTGTTTCGGGAGTTTCTGAAGTAGTAGTTACTTCTTCTTTAGCATATTTAGGTGTTTGTTTACTGCGCAAACTTTCTATAACTGTATTTGGAGTATCTGCAGGGGCTACTTCTACACCGTTTTCTTTTGCAATACGACGTAGATTATTAGTCATAAACCCAGGCACACCACCTTCATCTACAGTAGAAATTAAATCTTCTGCTTCTTGTGTTAATGGAGCTTGTTGTTCAGCAACTACTTCTTCTGTAGGAGCAACTTCTTCCGTAGTAGGTGCAAGCTCTTCTGCGGATTTCATTACTTCAGTTGTAGTAGGTGCTAATGCAGCGGGCTGTGCCTCTGTTCGTCCTTCAAGTCTTCCAGTAACGTCTGCAAGGTCAGTAACTCCATCTCCGAGCTCTCCTTGAGCTGTAGTGGAAACTTCTCCTGATATGGGTTGTCCAGATACTTGAAGATTATCTCTAGATCCTTCGGTGACCAATCTTTCATTTTTAGCTGCCTCTCTGACCAATCTTTCGTTTTTAACTGTTTCTATTAAATTAGGAATGTTAGTAATATAATTTTGTATTTTGCTTTTAGTTTCTTCATCGATACTTTTTATATTTTTAAATGCTGTTAATACATCAACTGCTTTTTGTGCGTCTTCAGGAATAGTTAAATCTAAGCCTTGCAATTCTTTATTTTTTCTAATTGTAGCTTTTTTATTGATGCCCAAACTATCTAAAGTAGCATTAGAAATAATAGGGCTAGTACCTTGAGGCGCCATGCCCGTAAGTCTTGCACGTTCTGCAACTTGTTGATCTTCTGGAACAGTTTTTAGATACTCTTCTATTTGTTTTTCTGTGCCTAAAGCTTCTGTTGATGTAGCTACAATTGGTTCTTGCGTAGGAGCTGGTAGTAGCTTATAAGTTTCTGGAGGGAGAATAATATCTTGAATTGCTTTTTGACGCTTTATTTCCTCAACGTCATTTTTAAGCTTAGCTTGTTCTTCGGCTGCAATAGCTGCGCCATAAGCACGTTGTTGATCTAAAGCTAAATTAGCTAATGCTGTTTGTTTTTGTCGAGCTTCTCCTCGTTCTGCAAGGCGAGCAGCGCCACCTAGTGGAGATAATAATACCGCTTGATATGCCGTATCTTTGTATTCTTTTATAGCTTCAGGATCAGTTAATGAAAGTCCAGCTTGGGATCTTTCTAACATTTGTTGAACAACTTCAGTAGGAACTTCGGCTAATGCTGTCTTACCAACACCGATTGTAAGTGATTTTTTTAATGACTCCGCTGCCATTTTTTCTGCAGCTTCAGTACCCATCTTACTAATTCCTAAAGCTTTGCCTAATCCTAATTCCATAGCACCTACATCAAGGGCTGCTTGTGGCAGCGCCGCAGCATATGCTTTAGCTCGGCTAATATCAATAGGACGACCTGCTTTAATATCTTCTTGTGCTTGACGTTCAATGTTAGACCCAGCAGCAGAAAGGAATGGGGATAGCGCAGCACCGGCTATAGCTCCTGGTACACCACCTACCATAGCACCTAATCTAGCACCACCGATCATAGTACCGATGAACGGAGCTTGTTCTGCTATACCTGCGGGGATTTGTGAGATGGCTTCTTTAGCTGCAGGAAGAAAACCGTCTGATTTATAAATTCTTTTAATTTCATCTAGACTTGCAGCGGGACGTTCTGTAATTGCTTCTTGACGAGCAAGACCTTTTGTAGCAGCTTCTTCGCCGCCAATAAACGGAGCTTCTATACCAGTACGTATAGATTCTACTAAGCGTTTAGTTCCGCCTTTTATAGCTTCACCAATACCAGCAGTTCTAGAAGCAGTTAAATGTTGAACGATTTGTTCGTCTGTATAGCCTTCGTTTCTTGCACCGGCTACATCAAATTTATTTTTTTCTGCTAGATGATTAGCAATATCTGAATAAGAGTACCCTTCTTGAAGAGCCCCCGATATATCAAATGCCATCAATATCTCCTGTTAGCCACCGAATGCGCTGAGTGGTTTTGTTGGAGTTTTAGCAGTACCTGCTCCGCTTCCTAATTTTCTAGCTTTATACATTTCAAATGTTTCATTGGGCAAAGTGTCAATACCAGAAGCAAATGCTTTGTACAATGTATTTTCACTTAAATCGTTTGATGTAGATCTACTAGACCAATACGAGTTATGCGCTTTTTGGAAGTCAAACACGGGCTTACCATCAACTTTAGTATAAAAGCTAGGATCTTTTTCTGCACGTGATATATAAGCTTCGTAATCAGATTGTTTACCTGCGGACATACTAGCAGCTTTTAGTTGAACAGCGCCGGAGTATTTAAGTTTATCATAGTCTTGAATAAGTGCTTCTCTTTCACTAATCTTTTTCATTGCACCTTCAGCGTCACCACGTTGTTGTAGGTATTGAGCTTCAGCAAGTTTGCGATCAGCTTGTTTAAGAAGTCTATCTTCAGCTTTAATATCTTTAACATCTTTACCATATTGTTCAAGACCTGCTTCAGCACCTTCTGCTATATCAGCAAAAGTACTTTGTGCTTTACCGAATTGAGGTCTTTGAGAAGCCATTTTAAATCCTGCTTTTGCTAACGCAAAGTACTTTGCTTTTTCTTTTTCATCTTTTAATGCTTCACGATCAGCTTTATTTCTTTCAACTTCTGATGAGTAAAAGTCTGTAGGCACGCCCGCTAGTTCCATAGCTCTCTTACGGTCTTGCATAGCTTTATCTATAGTAAGCGCCTCAGGGACATTTAATGTAGGCAATGATGATCCCGTTGCATTTTTAGATGGAGTAGGTAAGTCAGACATTTTAACTTTATTATCAGCTGCAGGATTATTTAGTGCTGCGTTAGCTTGTACTTGGGGTAGATACGCAGAATCTTTAGGACCGTATTCAAAGCCACCTTTAATACCAAATATGTTTTTAATGCCAGAGATTTCTTTTTCTGATTGAGCTTTAATATCTTGAGCTTCTTTTGCTTTCATCTTAGCATAACGACGTTTCACTCTATCAAAATAAGATAATTGATCTTCAGGTACTTCTGGTAAGTCTGTCAATGCAGGATTAATATATCTATCAGCGTCTACATAGCCACGATCAGCGAACGCAACGATACCGCCGTTAGCATAATTGTTTTCATTGTACATATCACCCACATCAAGTTCTGCTAAACCGCCTTGAGCCATTTGTTCTGCAGGCATTTCTGGTGGTGGTTGCATTGCTTGTTGCATAGGTTGTCCTGCAGGTAAGCCCATAACACCCGGTTGAGATTCTTGAACTAAGTCTTCTGCAACTGATTTATCTTCTGGTTTATTAGCTTGGTATGAAGCACGCATTTCTTTTCTACGTTGTAATTCACTCAACGCTAAATAAGTAGGTACTTGACCACTAGGGTTTTGAACATAGCCTACTAATGTTTGGTCAGGCGCACCTTTGAGCATGTCTTGTATTTTTAAGAGGTTCATACTTTATCCTTATCCTAACGCTTTAGAAAGACCAAGTGCACCTAAACCAAGTCCACCAAGCTGTGATACACCAGAAACTTGAGGTGCATATTGAATTTGTGTTTGAGCCAAACCAGGAGTTCCGCGAAGCATTGCATTGTAAAACTCAAGTTGTTTCTTTTCATAATCGCGTTGTTCCATCGCTGTTTGATATTGAATATCATTAATTTTTTGTTGTAGTGCTTGTTTCTCGCTTTCACTAGCTGCTTGTGTTTTAAGTCTTTCAAGATTAGCGGTTTGTTCTGCAGCTGCTGTCATAGCTTGATCTTTAGATGCTTGTAAACCAGCGGATAATCCACCAAGACCTACTTGAGATTGTAATTGAGCTGCACCTTGCTGTGCTTGTTGATTAGCTTGTTGTGCTTGTAATTGTCTTGCAGCATCTGCATTAAATTGTTGTTGCGCAGATTGGAATCCAGCTTGACTTCCTTTAGCTTGAATGTCTGCTAAGTTTTGTTGTAAGTTTCTTTCTTGTTCAGTTTGCATTAATGCTTGACGAGCACCACCAAATGAACCTCGTTTAATAGCACCCATAGCGCCTTGTTGTGCAGCAATGTCACCTTGACGACGAGCCTCTCTTAACGCAATATCAGTAACACGTTGTTGATATGGGTCACCATAATATTCTGCCATGCCGGGAGTAAATGTGCCACCATATACTGAAGCAGGTCTATAACCTAAAGCACCTGATAGTCCAGCTCCAGCAGTGCCATAACCTAAACCTGAACCTACGCCCAAACCACGAGTAGCATCTGCAAAACCACCTGGTTGAGTAAGCCCCGCAATATTTCTTTGAACATCTACTTGACCTGGAGTAAATCCTGCAATTCTTTCGCCTGTATAAGTAGGCATTGGTTTGATGCCTGTAACTTCACCGCCAGGACCTGTCGTAAATACATTCTTAGCGGATTCCACCATTGCCTGTTCAAAGAAAGGCTTAGCGTACTCTGGTAAGTTAGAAGTATACGTAGTACCTGTAGAAGTTTGTGGACCTCCGCCGCCGCCTCCACCAAAATTAAATGTGAAGTAGCCTACAAGCTTATCTACCCAGTTAAATAAATTCATCATATTGTTTTCTCCACTACGTGCGTTACCATGTTAAGTCCCATTTTCATTCTATATAGTCTTGCTTGTGCTTCTTGTGCAAAGGCTCTAATTTTAGTAGCACCTTGAGACCTTGCCCAATCTTCTAATTGCTTAACTGTTTCATCTTCTATAACACTCTTGCCGCCAATTGCAGCGATATGCATTACTTTATTATTTGGATAATTACTAAACTCTACAGAAAAAGCGCCGATCAGTTTTTCTCCATCCATAATAACAAAAAGAGTTTGTTTACCTTGTACAAGTAGAAATTTAATTTGCTCTACTGTGTAATCGTTAGTACCTGCCCCAGAAGCGCTTTTAAAATAATGTTCTATCTGATCCCATAACTGACATATATAGTCAGAGGGTATTATTTTTAATTGCTTCATGAGTAAATAATTTTATAACGTTTTCTCAACTACGTGCGTTACGGTATTAAGACCCATTTTCATTCTGTATAATCTCGCTTGTGCGTCATGGGCAAATGCTCTAATCTTTGTGGCACCTTGGGATTTAGCCCAATCTTCAAACTGTTTAATCATATCAGGTTCAATCAGCGCTTTACCGCCCATCGACGTAATATGTAATACTCTTTGGTTAGGATAGTTAACAAACTCAACTGCTGAAGCACCAATTATTTTTTCATCTTCAACCGCAACTAAAAGTCTTTGTTGACCATTTACTAATAACATCTTAATTTGATCGATACTATAATCATCATTACTATATTTAAATGATGCATCAAAAAAAGGTTGTATGTTATCCCAGAGTTTACTTACAAAGTCCGGACTCACTAATTGTATTTGTTTCATGCAGGCATGTATTTTTGAGGTTTAATTTCTTTACCTTGTTTAGGATTACCTGTTCTAGCTTTTCTTACTTTATGCATCATGGCGTATAAATTCTTAGCGCCAGCTTTTGAAGAGCCATTACCTAAATGACTTACAACATCCGCAGGGACTACAAATTCACCGTCTGCTAAACGAGCTGGTTGTTTACCTTCTATTGTAGCAGGAATTGAATCACTCATACCATCACCTTGACCATCTAAATACCCTTGATGTCCACCTTTAGCAAAAGCAATTGGACCACCCATAGCATAGAATGTGTCAGCGGCTTTAGCACGAGAACCTTCAGCAGCTAATGAATTTAATCTACCGATTCCGTAACCTTCTTTACTTAAATTTTGTGTGCCTGTGGTTTGATCGTTTGTACCATATAAATCTTGAATACCGCCTGACGCAATACTACTTGAATTAGTATTAACAGTACCGCCTGTAGCCATTAATCTTAATCCTGGAGAAGCTTGAGCTAAATTTAATAAACCTGTTCTAGGATCTCTATATTTATTTTCTTCAGCTTTACGTTTTTCTTCATCTGCAGATGGGTCATATGGTTCTGGTTGCATAGCAGATAACGCTGCCATACCTACTGGCATTCCTAAGTCTATAGCTGAACCACCCGCTTGTTTGAACGCATCATAACCTGCACCAAATGGATCAGACCCAAATTGTTTAACACCAGAAAGAACTTCATCTAATCCACCTGCGCTAGAAGCTACAGTAGAAGCAGGTTGTCCTGCCAACACATTTGCACTAGGTAAATTAGGAACTAAGCTTGTTGCAAATTGATCAGTGGCTAATGGAGCATTCATACCCACGTTTTTAGCTAATTGAACACCAGGTTGTACGCTTCCTATATTTTTAATTCCTTGTCCCGTTGCTTGATCAAGCACTATATTAGATGATGCAGGAGTAGCAGCTGCACCCATTTTACCAAACGTCCCTGCTAAGTTGCCCCCACCAAATCCACCGAGTCCTCCCATAAGACCACCAGTTAATACATCTTGACCTTTAGCCCCAGCAACAGCTGCGCCAGTAGCCATACCAGCCGCAATAGGAGCTATCGTTGCCGCAGTAGTACCCGCTTTAAGTCCTAAACTAGCACCTGCCGGACCACCGACCATAAAGCCCGCAAGAGTAGGCAATAAGCTACTAAAGAAGTCACCAAAATCAAAAGCTTCAGGCATACCTGTATTAGGATTAGTGTGTAGTTTGTGACCTGTCATTTTACCCAGTGCACTTAATCCTTCTACTTCAGCTGGACTAACGTGCATAAGCATGGAGTCACCATGTCTACCGAGGGAAGCTAAGCCTTGTGCTAGTTGATGTGTTGCCATAAAACGTCCTTTTTAATATAGTGTAATGTTAACA
>Ga0247723_1000641_pt1 | contig 23057 bp, 53 predicted proteins | sample MSEWelMarce5H_FC_FD_189079 | JGI IMG/M metagenome (GOLD analysis project Ga0247723, IMG submission 189079) | Subsurface sediment microbial communities from gas well in West Virginia, United States - MSEEL Well Study Marcellus 5H_FC | ecosystem: Environmental > Terrestrial > Deep subsurface >... | reverse complement strand
ATGCCAGCAATAAAACTCACCCTGCTTTATTTTCTAAAATTGTAAATGATTTCGCAGAAATGTTTGCGAAAGATAATGAGCGATTTGATGTAAAGCGATTTCACGAAGCGAGTGGATACAATGTTCCAAACTTCACTTCGAGATAAGGTAAAGCGAATTCAGGAATTGCGTCGCAGTAATGCGGCGCAACCTGTTCGCAATAAAAAGAAATACACACGCAAGATCAAACATAAAAATAAAAATGCAGAGTAGCGCATAAATATGCAGCTGCCCTCTCTTTTGTGGGGGCTCCATGTGAATTACGACACATGTCCGAATTGCCTGAAATTCTACGGCGTGTCGATTTTGTTATGTCAGTCGGTTCTGCTATACTTGTCACTCCACTAACGAAAGAGGTCCATTATGGAACTATTTACTGTCGCTTGCTTGAACTATGAAATTTGTGGCGATAAGGCTACCTTTGATACTGAGTCAGAATATGAAATTTATGGTGATGACTATATTTGCGCTGAATGCTATGCGTCTGAGGAAATGGAATTCTTTGAAACTATTGGCTGGGCTGATAGCGACGCTCTTGCGTCTGCTGGCCACGGAATGGATGAGGACTACTAATGGATACCTGTATCGCTTGTGATCAAGAAACTACTCAATTTATAACCGATGACGGGGAATTCTATTACCCTGTGTGTGGAGAGTGCTACTAATATGTCAGTCCCGCCCGCTATAATTACCCCTATGAAACTGAAACGCTCCAACGATAGAAAGGTGGCTAACCTTGTCACAAAAAATGGAAAGCAAGCCGCAATTGCCAACACTTTCGGATTACCTGCTGGAAAAGCTTACTCGTGCCCTGGTGCCACTAGTATTTGTGAAAGCGTTTGCTATGCAGGAAAACTCGAAAAGTTATTCCCAGGAGTAAAAACTAATCTGCTACATAACTGGTCCCTACTAAAAGACGCCGATAGCGAAACTATGGTCTCTCTTCTAAATGAGATGATTATGGAATTCGTTGCTGATTGTAATAAGAAAGACGCCCCTATGCTATTCCGTATCCACTGGGACGGGGACTTCTTCAATGATACTTATACATATGCCTGGAAGACGGTTATTGATAACCACCCTAATATTCAATTTTGGGTTTACACACGTGTAAAGTCTGCAGCGCTTATTCTTAAGGATGTATCTAATCTATCACTTTACTATTCTACGGATGACGATAATAAGGAGATTGGCCACGAACTAAAAGTAAATGAAGGCATTCGCCTTGCATACCTTGGTAAGACATTCGCCGTAACTGAAAGCACAATGAAAGAATTAACTGGCAAGCCTGGTGCTAAGTGTCCTGAGAATATGAAAAGCATTCCACTGATTAGCAATGCAGGGTCCGCCTGCGTATCTTGTGGATTGTGTGTCTACGGTAAAGCCGATGTTAGATTTTCTGCGAGTAAAAAATAAATGACCGACATGATCGGATCTGTTATCGCAATTATATTAATTGGATTCTTGTGCTCACCAATTTTACTTGTGGTGTACATGTGGAGGGGTGCCAAGATTGATATCGATAATGACGGTAAAGATGATGTGCCCTATCGTTGGGAGAAACAATAACGGTGTGTCGAGTTGACAATTGTCAGCTCGGCCCCTATATGTAGGGGGTTATCCACAGGGTTACGGGGTTTATCCACAACCCCTGGAATTGTGAGTATTATCACAAAAGCTGCGACACGCCGAGGATGGATTAGGTAATGTCAGTGGCATAGGCTATAATACTCTTATACCAACAACGAAAGGTTACAAATGTCTAATCTAATGAAAGTTCCACACACAGTAGTATTCGAGGCCATTATTGACTTGGATAAAATTCCTGCAAGTTTATTGCCACGACTAATTGCTCTTGACGAAAAGTCAATTCAAGAAATGTGCAAAGGTGCAACACTACACGCTCTTGCTGAGTCTAAGGTATTGCAAATTGCAAATGAAAACAATTCTTGGGCTGAAGTAACTATAAAGGAAGGTAACTAATAATGGGAAATAACACTGCGCTAGATTTAGCAAGCGAGTTCGATTTAGAACAAGGTATTGCTTATCACTTACAAGGTAATCATTACCCGCCCGTTCCACTATCTATGGTGAAGCCGTGTATCGATGCTATCGATGCTTGGTGGGAGGAAGATTCAGATAGGTTGATCGAAATGCCTGAAGGCGTATCTTATCGTGGAGATAAGTTCGCACCCGCTCACGCAATAATTGACCAGCATCACCTCCACGCTTGGCTACAAGAAAGTGATTAGCATCACACAATAAGTTTCTCAAATACTGAGATAGGGCTAGACAAATGTCAGACCCCAATGTTATACTATCCACCTAACAAAGAAAAGAGGCAAAAATGACAATCAACGACAAGTTGTATCAGGTTGGCGATTTATTCACCACCCTAAAGTCAAAAAAGACGGGCGTTATCAAAGAGATACACCCACAAGCATCTGGCTCGGTGCGTGTCCTGCTAGAAATGCCAACGAAAGAAACTCGTTGGACTTCGGTATCGGCTAAGACCCTTCTAGGCGCATAACCTAGAACGAAACAGGGGCAGTTTCAGAGAGTGTTCTCGCCCAATGTCGTAAGTAAGAACTCACTCCCTTCGGGGAAATGTCAGACCCCCCTGCTATACTATCCATAACAACAACCAACCAACGAAAGGTAATAAAATGTCCCGACAAATCACAGTAAAGGTCGCAACGACCAAAGTAATCAAGGCACTAGAGGCTCGTCTAGCGTTGCTAGAAAAAAACTACAAAGAGCAAACTGCTAACGAAGCAAAGCACACAAAGGCTTACGAGGCTTGGAAAAAGGAAATTGGCAAGTGGGCTATTGCTAACTTCGCAAAGGCTGAGAACCTTCGCACAAACTATCGCTCTTGGAACAACAACCTCAATGTTGATTTTGACATTGTAGTAAAGCAAGGAGATTTCCCACAAGAACCTGAAAAGGATTTTGAGGTTATCCATACTCACCAATACAAGGAAATGAAAGAGGACATTACAAATGCCCTCACAATTCTAAAGATGACAGATGAGGAAACAGTAAATGCTTCCACAATGAAGCAGATTGCTAAGTATCTCTAAATAATTTGGGGGGCAGAACTAAAGTCCTGAACCCAAACGACCTGAGTAAGTCGCCAAACTGCTCTCCTTCGGGAAACTACTAACAAAGGTAATACAAATGGCAAATCGCTATCGTGTCGAAATCTACGACGCAAACAAACTCAATGATGTAACAATTTATTCTGAGCAAGGTGTTGATAAGGAATACCTAACTGAATTAGTTTTTAGTAATCTAAATAAATTCAGCGGCAAAATAAATGCTTATGTTTTTGATAACGTAAAAAAGAAAAAGACAACCGCAATGTTTTTAGATGAGTCGATTGTTAATTTCAATAAGCAAATTCTAAGCAAGGCTTCAAGGATCGAATTCGGGAGTTAATCCCGAGCTCGGCCCCCAATGGTGAGGGGTTATCCACAACGTTACGACAACCTGTGGATAACCCTGAAATTCTGTGAGATTACTCACACTGATCAATTCGGACATATTGTAACTATCTATTGATAATGTCAGTGGGGTCTGTTATACTTACAACTAATCAAACGAAAGGTAATAAATTATGGCTCATAATCTCGAAGTCGAAAACGGCGAAGTTGCATTTGCTCTTCGTGGCTCACCTGCTTGGCACAACCTTGCAAACCGCATCTTTACAAAAGATGAGGAAGTTACAACTCAAACAATGCTTGATGAAGCAAAACTTTCTAATTGGAATGTTCGCTTATCTCCATTGACCGACCACATTTCAGAATCTTGGAATGATGTATCGCAGGCATCTCTTGTCATTCGTGATAACCCATTCAATAAGGGTGTAGATGTTCTCGCAACTGTTGGCAAGCGTTACAAGCCTGTCCAGAATGAAGAACTATTCGCATTCGCTGATGCAATTCACGATGCCAATGCTGATTGCCGTTGGGAATCTGCAGGCTCATTGAAGAAGGGCAAAGTGGTATTCGGAACTGTGGACATTCCACGCACAATGGTTCTTGACCCACAAGGCGCTAACGATGAGACAAAACTTTATCTTATCGTATGGACTTCACACGATGGCTCTGTTGCCGTTCAAGCAGCAGTTACTCCTGTTCGTGTCGTATGCCAAAATACGCTAAACCTTGCAATGAAGAATGCTAAGCAATCTTTCAAGATTCGTCATACACAATCTGTTGAAGGTCGCATTCAGGTTGCTCGTGAAACTCTTGGGCTTGCTCTTGGATACTTTGATGAATTCGAAGTTCAAGCAAAAGCACTTTACTCTCAGGCAATTACTGATGCTGAATTCTCTAAGTTGATTCAGACAATCTATCCTAAGCCAGATAAAGATGCAGCGAAAGTTGCTCTTACTAAGTGGGAGAATAAGGTTGTGCTACTTGATGACCTTTACCACAATTCACCAACTAACGCTACAATCAAGGGAACTAAGTGGGGTGCGTTCAATGCACTAACTGAGCGCCTTGATTACTATCGTTCAGGTCGTGGCAATTCTGAAACACTTATGGCGGGTGCATCGGGCTTTGACCCAATTCTCACCGCAGAAAAAAATAAGTTGTATCGAATGGTTGCAACTTTCTAAATAAAATAAATCCTGAGCAAGATTTAAAACTGCTCACAATTTTTTCTTGATCCATTAGCTCAGTTGGTTAGAGCGCTACCCTGTCACGGTAGAGGCCGACGGTTCAAGTCCGTTATGGGTCGCAATAAATATTTATGCATTCTTGTGTATAAATATTCGCCCGCAGTATTAAGGGAGCCAAAATTGTGTTACGACTCACATAAAAAATCCCCTGAAATCTATTGCGGATGTCAGTGGCTTCGTGTACAATACTCCTATACAACAACGAAAGGTATAAAATGAGAGATAGAACTAAGGGATATGTCGGCAATGTATTGGACGGTAAAAAGCTTGCTACAATTGCAACTGAAATTGTAAAGGCCCAATACAATAACCCAAGCGAACTAACAGTAGATAACTTATTACTAATTGAATTAGAAGAGAAAAACGTATTCGGAGATCCAAAGTATGCAGTCGTATGCTCAGAAGGTGTTGGCTGGGAACAAGATGAATATGGTTGCCTAGAAATACCTACAAACATTGGCGCTATGGGTCTATGGAATGGACGTGTCTTTATCTCTGTAGAAAAGGTTAAGGCTTGTCAGACTCTATTCAAGGAAGATATATCAGATTACATTAGAACCTTTGGGTCCCGCCTGGATTCAAATTGCTCCCTATGGCAGTCTAAGATGTCAGTGGCACCTGCTACAATACTCGGATGAGCACAGACCTGGTATCGACTAAGTATACATTCGCCTGCGACCCAGACGAATGCGATGTATTGATAGAACTAACATCATCTGACGGATTTGGATTCCCGTCAGGTGTGATGGAAATCACTTGCCCGTGTGGCCGTAAGCCAGTCTTATTGTCAGTGGTCAATGCTACAATTGCACCAACAACAACGAAAGAGGAAAAAATGGAAAACCCAACAACTACAACAGTTCCTGATACATATAACCCTAATCTTTTGGTTACCTACAAAGTAATCAAGGGCTACTCAGACCCTGAGTATGCAACAGATAAGGTTACATCAATTGAATGGGACTTGCATAATGCTCGTCAGAATTCTAAGCACAATGCAGTTCTCCTATCTAAGATTGATACAGTCAAGGATATTATCACTGAAGCCTATGGCGATTCAGATGACCAAGAAACACTTCGTTCTATTGCAGAAGCGCTTGACATTGCATTGACTCGAACAATCGAGTGGTCTGCAACAATCGAAGTTAGCGGAACAATGGAACTAGATTTACTTGAAGACTCTGATACAGATGTCGAATCAGAAATCTACGACAATCTAACTGTTGATTCAAATCACGGTAACATCGAAGTTATCGACCAAGAAGTAACGAATGTGCGTGAGAACTAATGTATTTTGAACTCACCGCTCCCGATAGGCTATCTATGGAGATGGCCTATTGGGATGCACAAATCACAGGGCTCGACCCCGAAGCAATGTCACCGTTGACATTCAACATTGGAACTGGTAGTATTGAGAAAGTAAGTCGCATTCGTGACAAGTATAATCTAACTGAGAGTTACTGGTCAGACAGAGAAGCGACAGGATACAAGGAGAAATAATGTCAGATTATAAAGATGGTTTCGATGACGGGTATAAGTTTGCTCGTGAAGAAATGATGGAGAAGTTAGCAGAGATTGATATCGCTGACATTGACACGTGGATTCTTGACCGTCTGTGTGAAATGATTGAAGGTGGGAAACTATGACAACTGAAGATCTAACTCGCTGGATTGGCTGTGATCAATGTGGCACAGCTCAGGCTATGTATCTAATTAAACTAGTAGATGGTGAACTGTTCTTTTGCGGGCACCACTATAACAAAAACAAGGTGGGCCTTGACAAGGTCTCATACGAAGTGATAGAATTAAACAAAATGGAAGAAGCAATACCTCAACTAGAAACGGCGGAATAAAATGGGCGACAGAGCAAACTTCGGATTTAAAGATTCCAAGGGCGATACACTATATCTATACGGCCACTGGGCTGGACACAGAATGCTGCAGAACTTAGCGGACGCCGTTAGCGCTGCAGAGCCACGGTGGGGCGATGACTCATATGCAACACGTATCTGCATTAGCCAATTGGTAAATGAGGAATGGGCTAGCGAAACTGGATGGGGCTTATACATTAATCAAATTGGAGATAATGAGCATAAGGTCCCTGTAATCAACTGGGCCGCTAAAACGTTTACATTATTTGAAGAGGACCTGAGCACGGAAGTCTTCAGCACCAGTCTAGAGGCCTTTGTCAAAAAGTATTCTAGTCAACTAAGTATGGTATAATTATTCCAGGACCTATGGTCTTGGTTTTAATACAGAAATGAAATGGTGCATCTAACTAGTCTACGGGCCAGGTGCTAAGTAAAGCGGTTTATTTCTTTCGTTGGAAATCTAGCAGCCATATTCATACACCCCCAGCTACAAGCTGGGGGTTTTCTTTGCCCACAAAAGAACTGAGGGTAGCATATCTCTTTTACGTATGTCAAGTAAATTCCCTGAAAATTCTGTGATCTTGACCACATTCTGAATAAAATGTGGTGTGAAACACACCCAAATGCTATTCCAAATGTCAGTGGTCCGATGTATAATTATCACATATCAACGAAAGGATATAATATGCCAAATTGGGTGTATAACGGTTTAACAATTGAAGGTAACCCTGACCAAGTTAAGGCTTTAATTAAACAGATGAATAAGCCATTTGTTTATTCTATTGAGCCATTGGGTGATTTATCATTTGGGATTAAACAACGTAAGTATGTTAATCCTATCTTCTCTTTTCATAATATCTATTCATATATTGACCACGGTGTTACTGAAGAAGAATATCATTCTCAACCGCCTGCCAAAGACCCTGATGCTTCCTTCGCCGACTTTATGAAGTTTGAATCTAACGATTGGTATAACTTCAATAATCGTGAATGGGGAACTAAATGGGATGTGGCTGTAGCCGAAGATGATAAGTATCCTAATACCAATATGGAAGAAGCCGAGAATGGCGAGAACTATGTAGTTCATTATAACTTTGAGACTGCTTGGAGCCGTCCTCTTGGTGCTCTAGAAAAACTATCTGCTCAATACCCAACACTACTCTTTACTTTATCATATGAAGAAGAGACAGGCTGGGGTGGGGAAATGGAATTCCTTCGTGGAGAAGTTATATCAGAATCAGAATACGATAATATGTGCCGTGATTGTGATGCTACTAACACAATGGAATACTGTGATAATGAATGTGGAGAGATATGTTCATCTTGTAATTGGTTGGGAGAAGCCAACCTAGAAGATGTGGCAAAATGTCAGACCCATAGTATATACTTAGAAACTAAAGTTCCCGAGCACCGCAAGGTAAAACCATACTACACACAGGAGGAAGCGCTAAATGGCTAGTTTCTTAGAAGATGTAAATCAAATGGTGATTGACGCTGTCTATCAAGATATAGCAGAACAATTACTAGAGAATTGGATTAACTCTAATTTGGATGAAGGGCAATACTATGCTGATAAGCAATTTGCTTGGATGTCAGATGATAAGTTTGTTCAATCTGAATTTAATAAGTTCTACAACCTAACAGAGATTGATGAGGATTACTTTGAAATACTATAACTTTGTAATTAAACTAGCAGGCAGTGTATATGCTAGAAATGAAGAAGAAGCAAATGAAAAGATTAACTTACATCTTGACGACCTTGGCCAAGTTGAGAGTGCTAAATTTGATTTAAATTGGCCTGATGTGTCTTGGGATTTGGAGTATGAATTATGCTAGGTTATACTGAATCCGATCTGAATAAGATGATTAATGCTATACACGATGCTAAGTTGTTCTATCTTAGAACCCCGTCCGATTTAATGGACAAGACAGAACTACGGGCTGATTTAGAAATGGCTGTTAGTTTTATGCAAGGACTATGGGCGGAGGGTTATTTTGACTAGGTCATCCGTATTCCTGGAATATATGAAGTTACATCTAATTAGTCTAAGACAAGATTGGGAAGATACTTTAAATAGAATGCCTTTGAAGGATGATGAATATGACCCTTCAGATGCTTACTTTGAAGGAGCAATTGCTGCAACCGAGCACTTATTGTCAGTGGCGACTGATATAATGAATAACTCTAACGAAAGGGTAAATTAATGAAAATACCAAGTGATGTAATGGAAGACCTAAAGGACCAAGCAAGTCAAATCATATATTTTGATTCGGCAACTTCTGATGAGGATAAAGCCTATATGGGAGTATTAACACGTCTTGTTCATATCTATAAGGCAGGAGTAAATAGCAAATGACACCAGAAGACATTGGGCTCCCGCCCCATATGCAACGAATGGTCAACCTAGATATGGACGGTGCAGACATAATGCACGGGGAACTAAAGGTCCTTATGGTTGAAGCAGAGAAGCAATTAGAATTGGCCCAAGAGGCTGAGGATGAATCTGAAGAAGCAATGGATTCAATGGAACGTAGATACTGGGAAGGTGTTCTAGATACCTACGTAGAATTATACAAATTAACTTATGATATCGCATTCTCAAAGGGTGTGCGAAATGAGAATTTAAAGGACGGGCACTAATGTCTCCATACGAGCCAAGCTTGGAAATCCTGGAAGTTGAATACTCTTGTAGTCCAGGAGGAATCGATCTATTTGAAGTCTATGATAAAACAGATATACCTTTATCTGTTCCAATATATGAGACTGAGTCCTTGACGGATGCTGTGCTCTACTGTTATAATTTGGGGAAAGACTTTACTGTCAAGACATTAGCGGAATGGAATGAAAGGGAGTTAGAATATGAAACCACAAGATAAAGATAAACTCAACGAATGCTTAAAGATTCTAGACACCACCGACCTTGGACTATCAATGGTTTGGTTGTGGACTTGGAGCACAATCAATAACATCCTAGATGATGAGACCTACAAGGCCAAAGTAACACAGGACCAGATGTGGGACAACCTGTGTGAGGCTGTAGAGGCTGGCCAGGGGTTCTCTCTGGAGTATGGCGCCGAGCAACATCAGGAGGACGTCCTTGACTGGATGATGAGTCGGGACTACATTGTGGACACAATGTTTGAGCAGGAGGATGAAGACGAAGATGAAGATGAGTGACCAATACATCGACTCCGTCCTTGCAGAGGCCCAACGGCTTCTGTGGGGCGGATCCGAAACAGAAAACATAGCAGCACACAACTTAATTGCTAAACTAATTAAAGATAGAATGGAAGTCATTTCCCAGTAAGGGCAAGCTTTCATCGTTACGGGGGTATTTACAAATTCGTGGATCTCCGATATAATTAAAACAAACCGATCTAGAAAGGATCAAACACATGACAACAAAGCGAGAATATCTAAAGGCACAAGGCATTGCAGTAGGCGTACGTGGACGTTTTTCAGGAGCTGCTAAGGTAGCTCTACAGGAGGCAGCAGCAAAGGGAATCACATTCGCTGCAGAGACTCCAGTCAAGAAGGCTAAGTAGGGACCAGGGACGGGGTTGGGGCTTCGTTGGTCCTTGACCCCGTCTCTTATTTTTGGTATAATCGACAGTTAGGCGGAAGGCGGAAGAATGAGTAAATCACCAGAAATCAAAGTAGCGGAACAACTAACTAATCTAATGGATGACCATTGGTTCAATCCAACTATATTTGGTCGGTATTTGGCGGAACAGCCATTATATACAATTGACCGAGTTATGGAAATGATTGCCTCCGTTATATCAGAACAAGCAAAGACATATCAATTACATAAGACTAAGGGTGAAACAACCGAAGGTCTGCTTCTAGCAAATGAACTAAATGAATGTATCAAAGCATATCAAGAACATACAGTTATATCTAATCTAAAGTTACCTAAACCTACTGTATATAATGTAAAACCAAAAGAAGAAACTAAACGAATACAATTTGGATGGCGGGAAGATAAAGACCCTTTCCAATAGGCATATACATTGATAAGAAGAATGCCTGGTATAGATAGATAAACATATCTTGCCCAAATTATCCACAGGTTTTCCACAGCCTGTGGATTTTTTGTATGTGTGGGCATGAGGGCAACATTTTCTATTTACGATCAAGATATCCAAACGCCTGAAATTGTGGGCAAATTTTTCTATTTACGACGAGCTATTTAAAATCCCTGAAAAAGTATAACAAATCTAATATAATATATATAGATCGATATAGAATGTATATTAAATCTAATAGAATGTGATCAAAATATGCCAGAATTTGTCAGATTTTTTCTACGAAAATCTATTGACAAAGTGGGCCAAATATGCCATTTACGACAGGTCTTGACAAATCCCTGAAAATATGCCATGTTGATCTATATTCTGCAAAGAAAATTTGACATTACGTCTTACATAATGGTATGCTCAATTACACATATATATCTAATCTATTATAAGTATAGTATTTACAAATGTATCTATAGTATTAATTCTCCACTATGCTCCACTTTACTCCACATATAAAGCCTTCTAAGGGGTATATGAGCCATGTTTATGGGCGGGGGGATATAGATGATAGAGGGTAATTTAATCTAAATTGTACATTGCCAAGAGAGCTTGGCATCTAGTACAAAGCTGATAGGTTTGCCCTGTATATGGGCATTGCTCCAGAAAGCTCTCATGTATCTTATGTCTGGTTAGATAGCATATAAGTCTATTGATCATTTTCTTGTCCAATCGGAAACCTTTTGTCCAGGAGTTCCCTTATATGTATCTTCAATTAAGGCTTTATTCTTATCTAGGTCTTGTATAGCCTTATTGAGTTCTATCATATCTCTAGCAGAAAGTCTTATACTCTCTAATTCCCGCCCTTGGATCGCTTGAAGCTTACGTCTGGTCTTCTCAATATCAGATAGGCTCTTCTTCTTATCAGCCTCAATAGAAGCTTTAGACTTACCTTTATATTTCTTTCTAGCCATCATATTTCCCGTATCTATCTGGATCTGACAAAATCTCTGATTCCAGACCCTCTGGGATATTGTGTCCAGAGATTCTATGTTGGAGTATATGCATCAATAAAGTCTCATCATCAAGTATACATTCAGACTTAAATAAGCTATATTCATCTTTAGGTATGTTTAGGAAGCATGCTGAACATTCTATATGTCCATCTACGTGAGGATAGATATATATATCGCTATCTGCAAATCTGCTATATGCCATTGGTTCCCCGCCTTTTATCGATTAGGTCCAAATATTGGAGTTATTGTGGGATGAGCATCATCATCATCTGACCATTTGCCTGTGGAGTATCCAGCTTCAGGTGAAGGAGTCGGACCTTCATTATCAGTTTCGGAAACTGCTCTACGGCCATTATAGGAACCTGAATTGTTCCGTTCATTATTCATAGTACCATGCATTAGTATCCACCCATACATTCATTTCGGGTGTGATATAGTCTGATCTTATTCATGATCTTTTTATTTGGGGCGTAAAGATCTTCTCCACAGCAGGCAGTCTTTAAATGCCATTCCTTGCCAAAGAAGTCATATTGCATTCCCTTGAAATTGGCATACTTGTGTGCCACAAATGTAGCAAATGGATCAGGTATCTCTAATGACTGAATCATATCTTCATTATAGTATATATGACGGGTACCGTCAAGGGGGTCTCTACCGCCGAACTTTTCGCACTAATTGCGAGTTATATTGAGTTTATTGTGAACATAATAGACATATAAATGGTTCATCAGTAGACTTAATAAATAGCTTCTGACATTTACTGCAGGCTACCTGATAAGGCTCCTGTAGGTCCATATAGGCTTCTAGGTTATCTAGTATGCCCATATTACTTGTTCTTAGGGACTAGGGTCTGAGGTCCTTCTGAACCAAATAGGGACTTCTTTACTGGAACACAGTTAGGAACTCTTCTGCCGTTCTTATCTTTCATACCGACCTGCTTGTAACCAGACCAGCATGCTTTCTCCATATTGTCCCACTTGTCCTCTTCTTCATTATCTGAGTCATAGGACTTTGAAATCTCTTCATCTGAAAGATCTTCAGCCTTGTACATATTGTCATGGCCCGCACACATTTCATCGTCGCATCCGCCCTTTGCCATACATTCGGTGCATCCGTTACACTTGCAACCCTTTGTGTTGTCCATCTCATCTTCTGGCTTTGGATCAATTGACTTTGCCAAAGCATCGTCTGGGATCTCAATGACTGTATCTACTGGATTAACTACATCTTCTAACATAGTCTTAATCTCTTCTATGATATCTTCTTCGTGACCGTGCCAATCCTTTTTCATTGTTTTCTCCCTATTAACTATTTTTCTGGACCAAGAGAAACCTGCGTCTCCGCCCCATGCTAACCACATAATTTTTCCGTTTGATGGGCTCTCTGCATTGTCCCAGTCCTTGCCTTGCTTGTCTACTTCGTGACGTGAGAAATATGAATACATTCTCTTAACAGTAGATAGGCTTAGAGTTTCGCCTCTTGCTAGTTGTCCCGCTCTTGTCCAGCCTACAGCGGTTCCTGCACCTTTTGCCTTGCCCTGCTCTTTTAGCTTAATAGCACGACGTGCTGCAGATTGCATACCTGAAGTTGGCTTATATCCCTCTTTGCTCATAAATAAATTATACCATTTCTTTATTCGTGAAGGTCTGGGCTCATCCAGAGATCACCTATGATAATTGTATATCTTAATTTCAGTTGAGTAGAACCACACTTAAGACATTTAGGAATGTAATCTAATTCTTTAGATAGCTCCATATACAGTTCAGCTTTACATTTACATATAAAGGAATAAGTAAAATCTCCTGCTACCACAATTCATCCTGAGAAAACTCAGACTTATCTTTAATCCGAATCCAATGACCATACTGGGTCATCTCTAGCGATCCAACATACTCTTGGCCTGTTTGCATATCAATTAGTTTCCATTTACCTGGAGCCTTAGTATGTACTATTAGATCTATTGGAGTATCGTTCTCTGGAACTTCCGTCCCATTTAGAAGCTTTCTCATTCAAAGTCTACCTGATTTTCAAACATATCTTTCTTTTCAGACTCCGCTTCTCTAGCCCATTGATCTTCCCATAAACCCATAAGAGATGTATTGCCGATGTCGTCAAAGAAATAACGCTTTAGTTTTGTATTATATGTCCAGCCATACCAAGTATCTCCTTCAGACCATGTCAGATTAGTTGGAGTATCATTTTCTTCGTATTCTTTAATGATGCGTAGCAATTCATCATTATCATGAACAACCGCCTCAATTGCCTCTCTGAGACGCTTAGGACGCATAAGGTATTTCTCTACAAGATTAATTATCATCTTTATCAGGATCCTTTTCCCATTTAAGTTTTCCATCTTTGTACACTGGCCAGTAGCCTAATGCTCTCCAGTCCATCTCCATAATACTTCTAGGCATCTCTTCTCCAATGCATATATGACTTAATGTAAACAGCTGCGTAAGCAATTGCTGAGAATATAAATCCGTACTGGTTAGTTATTAGCGCATACGCAATCCATAGCACTTCATTGACACAAAGGATTAGCCACCCCCATATTGTTTTTCTTCCGACAAAGAATATGCCTGTGACTCCAATTACTGCTAATACCCATGACCACATGCTAAGCCTTCTTAGCCATTACATGTTTATTGCTAAGCAATAGATACTTGTTTCCATCTTCATCTTCAACAGTTGTTCCAGAGTGTTCTGGGTAGTAAATGATATCATCGATATCAATACCTAGAATAGGGATAAGATCACCCTTATAGTTAAATTCACCATCGCCCATATCAATTACTTTACCTTGCTTTGGGCCGCTAGATGCAAAGGTTGCAGATATAACTAAACCAGTCTTGGTAGTCTTATCGCCTTGTTCAATTTCTTTAATTAATAGCATACTGCCTATTGGCTTGATCATTTTATAATTCTTTCTGATAGATATCTATTATATAATATTTATATAGGAGAGTCAAGGGTTTCATCTATAGCATCATCTATAGTTCTTCCGCCGTGTTCTGCTGAGCAGTTCCCGCAATTCTTACACATTATTGTCCTTAAATAAATACAGCCCCACTTTTTAATGGGGCCATATTTAATCTGTAGTTTAGACCTTCTTTGGTCTACCTTTTTTCTGTGGCTTCGGATCTAGCGATGTTTCTCTTCTAATGCCATGCTTGTTCTGATCTATTTTAATACCTGGTCTTGATCCTTGTCTAGGATACTTCTTAGGTACTTCTCGACTTGTTACAGCTCCTGATGGCTCAGAGATTGGTGCTGTTGGTGTGCCTGTTCCGTTTTCACTCATTGATAAATTGTCTTGTCTGCTCAGGTGTTGAAGTCATGTTTAGTGTTAAACCTGATTCACCATCTCTTGAAACGTCGGTGATAGCAACTGGAATAATTCCTGTTTCGCTACCTAATGCTTCGCATCCGCACTCGATACACATTATACGCCTCGATTTGCCCAGGCGTTAGCCCAGTAATCTGTTGAGTCTGCAACTGGTGCTGACTTTGCTTCTGCCTTTGGCTCTGCTTTAACTTCTTCTTTAACTTCAACAACTGGTGTTGTATCAATATCTTTTGTATTATCTGACATGATTACTTACCGTTCTGTCCGAGGCCTGAACCATCTTGTGTTGACTTATCTTCTGCTGGGAAAGCTGCTGCTGGTGCCTGTCCTGTTGGATTTAGATCAAGGTTGTTTGTGTCTCCACCCTTAACTTCATTAAATCCTGTTAAATCGTTTCCGTTTGTCATTGTATTACTCCTATAGGTTATTTATTTAAGTGGGACTAGTATTCCACTCATCCCTCTATTATAGCATTTAGTTGATTAGGATCTGTAGTTCTTATGCCAGCAAGAGTCACAAATGTCTATTATTCCGCCTTCGGGCTTAGCGGCTATTCTAGTGGATTTATTTTGACACCCACCCCATTCGCAAATCTCACCAAACACTATTTAGATCCTTTGGCTGTTTGGCCACGGTACCCTGTCTTCTTCTTATTCATAGAACCTGGCTTTTTATATCCAGCCCCGTTTGGAGTTGCTGCAATTCTTTGTTCTAAAGCTTTTTTAATTTTATCGTGGTGTTTACCCATTTTGCTTTTCTATTATCCTAACTATATATCGTATGACCTCATACGGTCTCCACTCTGGAGGCAATTCTAAATATCTTATTTCGTCCGCAATCTTTTTTCTATGCTTTTCATCTAAATAATCTTGAATCTTTTCCATAAACCTATTCTAGCATTTATAGGGTAAAGGGGCAAGACCCTTGCGAGCCCTGCCCCTTTAATTTAAAGAATTACTTCTTTAGTGCTACCTTTAGCTTAGGGAACTTCTTGTTCCACTTAGTTGCAAGTGCATTGTATTCCGCCTTGTACTTTGCTGCTGCTGTTGCTGCTGCTAGATCAGATGCTACCTTAGCGGTAACTGTTGCTGAGTCAGATGCTGCCTTTGCGTCTGCAAGTGCCTTATCTGCTGCAACCTTATCTGCTGCACGTCCAGCCTTTTCTGCTGCAAGAACGTTTGCTGCTGCCTGTGCATCAAGTGCACGTCCAGCCTTTTCTGCTGCAAGCTGTGCAGTAAGAGTTGTAACTGTTCCGTTAAGATCAGATACTACAAACGCTGCTTGTGCTGCCTTTACTGGTGCTGCTAGACCAGTTACTGTAGATGCTGATGTTGCACCTGTAACAATAACTGTTACTGTACCAGCGACTCCAACTGCAAGAGATGCAGTCTTTGAGCCAGCAACAAGAGTTGTGTCTGCTGTCGCTTCTGCTGTTGTTGATGTAACAAGTGTCTTTGTGACTGTTCCATCAGCAAATGTTGATCCAATTACTGTTGCAGTAACTGTCTCACCTGTCAGAATTGCGTTACCGAAAACGTCTGATGCTGAAACTGTGATTGTAGGGATTGTGCCAACTGCTGACGCTGCTGGTACTGCAACTGCAACATTAGATGCTGCTCCTGCTGTTCCCTTGATGTAAACAACGGTTGAATATCCGCCATTTGTAATTGTAACGGTTCCAACCTTCACGCTTGTTGTGTAAGCGTATACTGTTACTGCTGCTCCCGCAGATGTAACTGAAATTGTTGAAACTCCAGATGCAATTGTCTTTGGTGCATCTGTTGTGTGTAGTGCAGTTACAAGCTTAATTGTATCTGATGCTACAAATGACACAACTGTTCCTGTGTCGGCAGTTGCTGCAAGTGCCACAGATGTTCCAGATGTAATCTGGTTTGCTGATGGTACTGCAACTGTTGATGGTGCCGCAGTTGTTGTTGCGTTAGTAACTGTTGCAACCGTAACAGCAAGTGGAGCCGCTGACGATGGTGCTACAGAAAGACCGACGATTGCTAGAGCTGCAGCAGTAGCAATTGATACTTTCTTAAATGAGTTCATTTATTTTATTCTCCTTATTTCTTCTGCCTCTTATATGAGCACAGAAACTTAATGTAATTCATGTATTTTTACATGAAACGAGCAGGGATCTCCGCCATCTTCCCATTCTTGCATTTCTTCATCTGACATTGGTGGGCCATCATGCGTTTCGCAAAACACATCTGATATCCAACCCCGATCATAACCATTCTTAAGCCATATTTCAAACTCTAAATGATTAGCATCTTCTGAATCAAATTCTAAATCCATTCTGACAACTCCTTTAATAAAAGGTGCTTTGGCTTAGCGCCAATGATTGTCTTAACTGGTTGACCAGACTTAAATAATACCATAGTTGGTATTGAGTATACAGAGTATTCCTCCATTTTTGCTGGATTCTCATCAACATTTAACTTACCGATGAGTAATCCACGCTCCTCAGATATCTCATCTAGGATTGGTGAGAGCATTTTGCAAGGCCCGCACCAATCTGCCCAGAAGTCGACAAGAACTAAATCGTTAGAATTAATAACTTCATTGAAGTTGTTATCAGTTGTAATCATATTAGCTCCTTTAAGGCTAGTCTTTTAAGCTGGCTGCTTCTTCGTTGAATCTATCCATAAACATTTGGATAACAAAGAATGCAGTTCTTGAAGCATTTTCTGCAAGAGCAGAGTCGGACTCCTTTGTCCTAGCTTCTTCTGGTAATTCGTTTGCCCAGCGCTGGTACAGCGCTACAGCAACATCGCTGATAATCCCTTCTAGGATTGTTGTCTTATCCTCAGCCATTTAATGCTGCTTGGATATTAATAAGATTTGCTTTAGCAATCTTTGAGTTCTTTGTAGGCGTTGAAGTCTTTAGCAACAAGTTATACATATCAGTGTAACTAAGTTGTGACTTTGCTGCTTTAACAGTAGCCCATGAAGTTGCTGCAACCAATACGGATGCTGATGATCCTGCAAAGTTTGTCTTCTTGGCATTAAGTCCATATAGAACTGTTGTTCCACGAGCATGGAAGTCTACTAATAGTGGATCATAGTTTGAGTAAGATGCTACAGAGTTATCTGGCATAGTTGCTCCAACTGCGATTGTATCTGGGATACATGCTGGCCAGTCAATTCTCTGGTAGTCTCTGTTGTTGCCTGCTGGGAAAAATACTCCAACATTCATAGAGTTTAGAGCCTTAACCTTTTCAACAGTTGTTGGTGTCTTAGGGCAATAATCTGTTCCTGCTGCACCTAGGTAGTGTGAGCCTTGTGCCATTGCTACAGATTGGATATTAAACTTAGACTGATTGTCTGCTACCCACTGCAAAGCGTTAAATACTGTTGCTTCAGTGGTGTATTCTCTTGCTCCGTTTTCACGTTGACCAATGATTCTAATGAACACAATGTTCACGTTAGGGTTTGTTTGGATTGCCTGATCCGCCATCAATGTTCCGTGGTCAAATCCTCCAAGAGAAAGCTTATCTACTGGTAGCGTTGCTGCTCCAGGACCTTCCATCTTTGTTTGTCCGTTAGGGCAACGTGCAGTTGAGCCTTCAATAATTTCGATTAGGCATACTTCATATACAACACGATCTTTAATCTTTTGCTGTGACATGTCAATCGCTGTGTCTAGGATTGCTACTGTTGGTACTGAAGTTGATGTGCTCTTGATATTAACTTTAGGAGCAGCATTTGCGGTAATTGGTAGTGCTAGTGTAAGGGCTACGAGAGCCGTGATTAGTTTTTTATTCATAGTACCTATTCTACTAAATATTGACGGATTGTCAATAGGTTATTCGGTGTCTTTTTGATCCAATTTAGCCTTATACCATTTACCAGCGTCTAGGTCTGTTGGTGCTTTTAGGCCTTGAGATTCTAATAGATTAGTTAAGCTTTGTGAATACAACTCAACCATCATTTCAAGTCTTACCATATGTATTTCAAGTAATCTTAATCTTTCTGACTTTCTCATTCCAGTGCCTCTCTGTCTACAGGGGTAGGTGCTGTAGCAACACTACCACAACTAACACATTCCATATCTAGGAAATATGTAGCAATTTCAAAATCTTCAAAAATAACTTTTAGGCTCCATATGTTTGATCCACATGGGCATACGTGAGTGGGAGTTCCCCTCATATCCATAGACTTATCATAGCTTTCTGGACGAAGTTGTAGTATATCGTCAGTATGTGTTCCCTGTCGCTCTACATCTTCTCTATCTATAATTGCAATCTCATAGTTTTCTAGGAACAAATTCACATTCCTTTTAACCTTTGCTACCCAGCGGTATACTACTAATGCGAGTATGATTACTATGAGCCATTTCATACTACTATTATACCTTAAACTTGGATGTATGTATAGGGGGCAGATACGCTCATATTAAACTCACTTGCAGCTTCTAATGCAGCCTTTAAGCGTAAGCGTGGATTCTTCTGGTTCTTTGTAGCATATAAAGCTCCTAGCGCTATCATTCCGCCGCTTCCTTCTGCCATATAATTAACAACATTTTCTCCAACATGGAAGTCTTCGTCTATTGTAAATATGCGACCACACACACCTACGATAAATATTCCGCCTGTGTCCTCTTCAGAAGATGATCCAATACTTCCGTATCCGTTATCTTTAAATGCTTGTTTAACAGAATCGATAAACTTAGTTCTCATAAACTTATCAAGCCCTGAGTTTGTTTTTGTTGGAGTATATTTTGGTGGAGCCCAAGAGTATTGTAGAATTTGTCCCATACGAAATGAATCTGTAAATGCAACGCCATACTGACCTACTTTAAATACTTTAGGTTCTTTTCTGGCAAGGATCCACCCAGTTTTATCATCGGAAGCGGCATGGTCGGAAGCCATGTAGACAACACCATTTTGGGCTATAGCAACAATACAGGTCATACTAACAGTATACTAAATGAAAAATTATCTGTCCAACTCGTCTATATCATGGTCATAATGGGCTAATTGGATTAAAGTTGCTTCAAGCTCAGACTTGATCTCAATTAATTCCTGGATAGCATTATAGTATTTATCTTTCCAGTCACTTAGTTCTTTTTCAATCTTATACAATTCTATTTTAAGATCTTTTAAATCCATCTTTAAAAGGTCTTGATCACGCTCAACTCGTCTTCTTTCTTCCTTTTTGCTGTCTCTAAATGACGCTATTATTGCAGTACCCATACCAGAAACCAAGGCAGCAGATATAGCAATTAATATAGATAAATAGTTTATTTGCATGATAAACTAATTATACCTTAGAGTAAATGCTAATTAAACCTTAAACAAACAGCTCTGAGGCCGCTATATCAGTACCAATGTATCTCTTTTTGACAATGAAGTCTTTAACTGCCTCTGGGCCTAATTGTCTTCCAGATAGAATAATTACCCATCTAGGCTCAAATTTATTAGATATGCATGTCTCGCACAGAAATAGATTAATCGGTAGTAATGTAGATTTCTTTACAGCAAGTTTATTCTTGCTCTTATTGCAGCAATAACATAATATTTTTTCCATTTTATAGTCCCTGTCCTATTACCCTTTGGCTTGGTACGCCCTCTAATTCGCATCTCACTCCGTAAGATTCGATCAACTTCTTAACCTTTTGAAGATAGTCTATAACCATTTCCTTTGTATTCCCTGTGTACTTTACAAAGTTATCTTCATATAGTCTTAAGCAAAGAAATTCTGGATACTTTACAACATCCATTTGTAAATCTATTACTGGCTTCTTTATACCACGCAATGCAAGAGCCATTTCCTTATTGTAGAACACTGGCTTATTAGGCTCACCTGTCCACTGATTGATTCCATACTTAAAGTGATCTTTATCTTTATTTATGAATTCCATTTTTAGCCCTTACCTTTTTCCAAACTTCTGGGGTCTTGTGAATATTTCTTGACTTATCTATAGCACCAGAGTTTAGGTATATGCCGCCCCATACTCCCTGCTCATCGTTATCTACTCCTGCTTGATAACACATCTTAGATACTGGACAACTTAAGCAAGCTTCATCAATGCTTTTGGCTATATTTGTATCTGCTTCATATTTATCGTAGAATAAGTTTGTGTCCATACCTCTGCAAATTCCAAGGTGGAACCAATCAAAGTCATCTTTATCTACGCCTAGTTCATCTAAAATGTCTGACATATTTTGCTGGCAACTTCCATATTCCGTTTTCGTTAACAGGAATTCTCTCTGTAACTCCCCATTGATCTTTTCGGAACATTCCCTTTACATCAGTAAATCCGCCTGCAGATTGTTTCCAGATTAACAAATCATAATTTTCCCAATATGATTCTTGGCTTTTAGTCTTTGATCTTTCTATAAAGACTTCTACACCCTTTAGTGTAAGATTAAGCACTTGCTCTCCGTATCTAGTAAGTCCGCCTAGATTTCTTGCTGGCCCACTAGGATTCGAACCTAGGACCTAGAAGTTAACAGCTTCCCGCTCTGCCTGCTGAGCTATGGGCCAAAGCAGAAACCGTAGTCTCTTGTATTATTATACAGTAAAAACTACGGCTCTGTCAACGATTTTATTTAGATTTTTCTGTTATTTTAGTTATATTAACCTTTTTAATTTCATCGTCTATATTAAATATATCACCAACATAGTCCCTGGCGTCAGTTTCATTAAAGGCGGTGACCTCTAACTCTACGTCCATTTTAACTTTATAGGTGTTCATGTTCTAAGTATATCACTTAGCGGCTTTTTTATCTACTGCTGAAAATGCTGCATTGATTTCTGCTACAGTTAATTTACCGTCATCTAGGAAACCACGAGCAAGTTTTTCAACTACTGTAGCAACTCCTAGGGTTCCAGCCAAAATAATAGCCTTGTATGTTTCAATACCAACTACTGCTCCAGCTCCAATTACGGACAATCCTGATGCTGCAAATACTGCAATTATTCGCATGAAAATATTATTAATGCTTGCAATTGCTCCTGATCCTACTTGTGTTGGCTCTTCAATATGCGCTTTTGCCATTTTATTCCTCGTTTCTATTTCTGATCGGACTTGTAATTATCCAAAGAGCAGTTGTTGCCATGATTCCATAACCAACAATAGTCTTTGCACTTCCGTCCAAAACTACCCAAGCAATAAACATTCCAAGAAGGGTCCATGCTTGGTCTACCATATCCTTCAGGATATTCTTTATTATTCTTACCATTTTCTTCTGCCTCCTTGACCTGGTGAATTGGCTCCTGAGCCTCCACCAGAACTTCCTCCGCCTCCTGTGCCACCTCCTGTGGCTCCTCCTGTGGCAACTGCTGCGGCATTAATTGCTGCACCTGCTGCTACTACTGTAGCGACAACCATTTCGGTTGCTTCTTCTCTTTCGCCTTCTGTCATATCTGCACCTATGCTACCCAAAGCCTGCAGTGCTGCTCCTGGGTCATTTAATAATTCTTGTGCAAACGCTCCTGGGTCAGATATTAATTCTACTTGTACTGCAACTTCTGCTGTAATAACAACCGAGTCGCCATTTTCAGATGTTCTAACATCAACGGGTGTGCTTGCTGGCAAATCTGATAATTTAATTCCAGCTTCCGCCACCTGCTCTTTAGTAAGATTTTCTCCTGCTGGAACTGATTGAATTAATGCATCAGCAACAATATCTTTTTCTGCTTCAGATAATTTACCATCTGAGCTAGCTAATGCAACAATTGCTGCAACATCTTCTTCTGATACTTCACCATCTGATGCAAGCGCTTCTAGTACTGCTTCTTGATCTGATACAGAAACTTTACCATCTTCTGATAATGCTTCAATTAATTGATCAGTTTCTTCTGCATTAATCTCTCCATCTGCCGCCATAGATTCTGCAATTGCATCAACCTCTTCACTATCTATTTTACCATCCGCTAATGCATCGTCGACTGTGTTAGTTATGTCTTCTTCAGAACCAGACTCTGGCTCCTCCGCAGGTGGTTCTTCTGCAGGTGGTTCTTCTGCAGGTGGTTCTTCTGCAGGTGGTTCTTCTGCAGGTGGTTCTTCTGCAGGTGGTTCTTCTGCAGGTGGTTCTTCTGCAGGTGGTTCTTCTGCAGGTG
>Ga0247723_1000639_pt1 | contig 23167 bp, 27 predicted proteins | sample MSEWelMarce5H_FC_FD_189079 | JGI IMG/M metagenome (GOLD analysis project Ga0247723, IMG submission 189079) | Subsurface sediment microbial communities from gas well in West Virginia, United States - MSEEL Well Study Marcellus 5H_FC | ecosystem: Environmental > Terrestrial > Deep subsurface >... | reverse complement strand
TGACTGAGCCTGCCGAGTTGCTAACCGATCCAGACGAAGTGCCGGAGGATGTCGAGACACGATGCAAGGCGGGAGACCTTTGGATTCTTGGTAGGCATCGATTGCTTTGCGGTGACAGCACCAAGGCGGATGATGTGGCACGGCTGATGGATGGTGCGCTTGCTGACTTATACTTGACTGACCCGCCATACAACGTGGCTTACGTTGGTAAGACTAAAGATGCGTTGACCATACAAAACGACCAAATGAAGGACGATAACTTTAGAGAGTTCCTCAAGGATGTATTTTGTAACGCATTCAACAATATGAAAGATGGAGCATCGTATTACTGCTGGCATGCTGATTCGGAAGGGTACAACTTCCGTGGTGCTGTTCGTGACAATAAACAGATAGTACGGCAGTGCCTTATTTGGTCTAAGAGCAGTATGGTTATGGGCCGACAAGATTATCACTGGAAGCACGAACCATGTCTGTATGGCTGGAAGGAAGGTGCTGCACATAACTGGTTTACTGACCGAAAGCAAACCACAGTGCTTGAATTTGACCGTCCAAATCGCTCGGAAGAACACCCAACCATGAAGCCAGTAGAGTTATTTGAGTATCAAATTGGTAACTCATGTCCACCTAATGGATTGGTGCTTGATACGTTTTTAGGAAGCGGGACAAGCATCATCGCAAGCGAGAAACTTGGCATGAAATGCTACGGTTTGGAGCTGGATGCTCATTACTGCGATGTCATTATTCAGCGATGGGAAAACGCTACAGGGCAGAAGGCGGTGCTAGATGGCAGGTAGACCAACCAAGTACAACGAGGAAACAGAAACACGCATAACACAAGCACTCAGGGCAGGGAATACACGCCGTGCTGCTTGTGCTTATGCTGGTATTTCACAGGACACATTTGCCAACTGGCTCAAATCTAATTCGCATTTTGCGGACGCTATAGAAAAAGCAGAGGGTGATGCCGAGGTACGCAACGTTGCTATCATTCAACGTGCGGCTGATACTACTTGGCAAGCGGCCGCATGGTGGCTAGAACGCAAGCACAAAGCCGAGTGGTCAAGTCGTATTGAGCAGACCGGGGCAGATGGTGCTCCAGTCAAGGTTATTGTCGAATACGCAGACAAACCAACTGATGCCTGACATACGGCTTATACTTCCCAAGCCTCACGAATCACAATTGATTATCTTGCGTGAAGCCAAGCGATTCAATGTTCTTGCCTGTGGAAGACGTTTTGGCAAAACTACGCTGGGCGGGAATCTCTTATCAGATCCGGTTCTCCAGCACGGCTTACCTTGTGCTTGGTTTGCACCCACCTACAGGCTCCTTGAAGAGGCGTACAACGACCATAAGAGGATATATGCTCCTGTCATCAGGCGAGCTGTGCAAACACCTGCACCACGCATTGAACTGATTACTGGTGCGGCTATTGACTATTGGACGCTTGACGATCCGAGTACTGTAGCCCGTGGTCGAAAGTATAAGCGCGTCATTATCGACGAGGCAGCGATGGCACGGCATCTAGAGCAAGCGTGGACGGAGGCTATCCGCCCAACGCTTACCGACTACCGGGGAGATGCTTTCTTCCTGAGCACTCCGAAGGGTAGTAACTATTTCAAATCACTTCATGCTATGGCCACTGTAGATCCAGACTGGATGAGTTGGCAGATGCCGACTACCGCGAACCCTTGGATTGATGCAGCTGAAGTAGCCAAGGCTGGTGAATCCTTGCCTAGCATAGCCTTCCGACAAGAGTATTTAGCAGAGTTCGTTGATGCAGCTGGTGCCCGTATCAAGCGTGAATGGTTACGCTACGGTGATGCCCCTGAAGGTTTGCCGGTGTACCTTGGTGTTGACCTTGCTATCAGTACCAAAGCAGAGGCAGACTATACCGCCGTGGTTGCTTTATCTCGTGGTGAAGATGGCACTATATACGTTGTCGATGTCAACCGTACCCGTGCAGACTTTGCAAGCGTGCTAAGGTTCATCGAGATGATGGCTGAGAAATGGCATCCAGTTATGATCGGCATCGAGCAGGTGCAGTATCAAGCCGCTGTCGTTCAGGAGCTGCTAAGGCGCACGAAACTTCCTATCCGGGGCATCCGGCCAGACCGTGACAAAGTGACCCGCTTTGCCCCTCTAGAAGCCCGGTACGAGCAATCACAGGTAATGCACTGCCAAGGCCTACCCGCATACTTTGAAGATGAGTTACTATCCTTCCCCGTTGGGCGGCATGATGACGTGGTTGATGCTCTGGCGTACGCGTGGCAAGTGTGCGGATCAAAGCGTTCTTGGGGTGCCGTCTAGAATATATCTCTCTATACCCTTGCAAGATATACACGGGCGGTGTATATTATCTACATCAAGCAGGGAGATAGAGATATGAAACTGAAGACCGCAAACAAAGAGATTCGCCAAGTGTTGACTGAGGATGGCGTGGTTGTTGATGTAGCACCGGTTGGTACTTGGCAGTGTGCCGGTGAATGGGCAGAGTCGCTTATCAAGATGAACGCAGACACTGAGACATCTTGGTACTACGAAGGCTCAAGCGAAGACGGCAACGTCAAGACCTACATCGTAAGCGGAGACGCATACCGCTACGAGATGAAAACAATCTAAACCATACAAGCCCACAGGCCCCCGCAAGGGGGCTTTTTCTTTTTGTGGGATACTGGGAGCATGGGTATCTTTGACCGCTTCTTAGGCCGTAAAGCCGCAGCCAACCCGACACAAGCACTCCCGCTGCCGTTGTCTCAGTCTAGGGACATCTACCTAACCGGTTACGGCTCTGGTCAGCTGCAGACATTGCTACGCCGGGCGCTCCCTGGAAGTACCAAGGACTGGGCTAGAGTTGCCGGTGACCTTGGGCTGAATGGTGTCGTTGCATCAGCCATTGACTGGTATGTCAGGAACTATCCACAGGCAACACCAAGACTCTACCGACCGGTAGATTCTCAGCAGGCGGAGCCGGTAGAAGACCACCCGGTGCTACAGCTCATGGCTCAACCGGATCCGATGATTATGGGTAGCCTTTTCTGGGGCTGGTGCATTCAGGATTACAAACTCTTTGGCAACACGTACCTCAGAAAGATTCGCTCTTCCACCCGTGGCACAGTGACCGCTCTACAGTTTCTGCCGCAGGACATGGTTAGACCGGTAGGTAACGGCGTAAACCCGCTAACCCACTACATCTACACCACGGATGGCCGCTCCTTTGATATCCCGGTAAGTGACATCATCCACATCCGGTACGGCAGAGACCCTAGCGATATCAGGATTGGTAGAGCGCCACTTACCGCTGTCCTGCGCGAGATAGCAACCGACAACACCGCAAGCACAACCGCTTATGGACTCTTGGCTAACGGTGCTATGCCTAGCCTCATTGTCGGGCCTGATGCCAAAGAGACATCGGTAGACATGTCTATGGACGATGCCCGGCAGGTGAAGCGCCAACTACACGAAGACCTTACCGGGGACGGTTCAGGTGGCATCGTGGTAATGACCGGTGCCTACAAGATGGATCGGGTATCGTTTACTCCTTCCGAGCTTGCTCTGGACTCCGTTAGGCGTGTGCCGGAGGAGCGTATCTGTTCAGTCCTTGGTATCAACCCGATGGTCTTGGGCCTTGGTTCAGGGTTAGAGCGGTCTACCTACAGTAATTACGAATCCGCCCAACAGGCCGCATGGGAAGACGGAATGGTTCCGTTGCTCCGTACATTGGCGGATGCCATTACCGCTGACCTGCTGCCAGAATACCCTGAGACCCAGCAGGGTGATTATGTTATGTATGACCTTGAAACGGTGCGGGCGCTTGCCGATGATATGCAAGCGGAAGCGGTAAGAGCCGAGAAACTCTACAAGGCTGGCATTATTGATCGGGCTGAAGCCAAGCGCATAGCAGGGCTTGAAGCGGTGCCGGAAGATGAAGGGCAGCTACACCCAACGGCAATCCCCGTACAAAGCACCGGCGGCTTTGAAGGTGCCGCAGTGCGATCTTACGAGATGAAGTTCCGCCCAACTGAAGCAATGCGGACAGCGGCGCAACGGGCGCTTGACTGGAAGGCGGAAGGCTTTGATGGCGGCACACGGGTAGGCTTGGCAAGGGCCAACCAAATCGTCAACGGGGAGCAACTTTCCGAAGATACGATACTGAGGATGTATTCTTTCTTTTCACGGCATGAAGTGGATAAGAAGGCCGAAGGGTTCAACGCTGGTGAAGAGGGCTTTCCTTCCCCCGGCAGAGTAGCCTGGGACTTGTGGGGCGGTGATGCCGGGTTCCGCTGGTCAACATCCAAGCGGGACGCTATGCAGCCAGACGGCAAGAGCCTTGACGGTGACCACGTATGCACTCCGGGGGTAGTGTACAAGTCTCACCCTTTTTACGGGTACGAGCTGGAGGCCAGCTCAAGCGAGTAGACAGCGGCACGGGCAGGATATATGCCGCTTCCCAGAAGTTCCGCAACGAGTTGCTGGAGCGTGAAGGCGTAGCCATAAGCCGGATGCAACGCGCATACAAGGCGGCCACCAAGGCGAGCATTGATGAGCTTGAAGCGCTGGAAGGTAGGATTGCCGAGCGTGAAGCAAACGGTGAACCGCCGAGCGAAACGATACTCTGGATGCGTCAGCGGATCATAGATAACATTGAGCAGCTCGGAAAGAACCTGAAAAAGTTCAGTGTTGAAGGGGCAGTGATTACAGCAGATGGGCAACTGCAAGCCGCTATCCTTGCTAATGAGGCAACGCCGCGCCTTGTGGAAGCGGCAGCGGGTAAAAAGCCCGCCGGGGTTACCCTTGGTACTTCATGGACAAGTCTACCAGACGAAGCCTTGCAGGCCTTTGTCGGGTTCGCAGGCGATGGTAGCCCTTTGGCTATCTTATTCGATTCCATCCCCCAAGTAACCACGGATGCCATGCAGATGGCTTTGGTGCAAGGGATAAGCCTCGGTGAAGGCCCACGTACGGTAGCACGGCGGGTACGCAAGGCGGCAGACATCGGTAGGCAAAGAGCCGAGACAATAGCCCGCACTGAGATGATACGAGCAAGCCGGGAAGCACAGCGGCAACTCTATACCGAGAATGGTTCGGTTACCGGATACCGGCGGCAGGCTACGCAGGATGCTAGGGTGTGCCTTGCTTGCTTGGCTCTATCCGGCACCCTGCAAGCCACCGATACTATCATGCCAAGCCACCCGAACTGCCGGTGTGTGATGATTCCGGAGACGCTCAGCTGGGCTGAGATAACCGGCGATAGTAGCATCCCTGATACACGCCCAAAGGTTGCCACTGGCGAAGAGATTCTAAAAGGGCTAACAGCGCTTGAAGCCCAGCAGATACTAGGCACTGCCCGCTATAACCTTTACGCTGAAGGGTTGCCGCTTAGTGACATGGCAACCGTGGTGCAGAACGCCGACTGGGGGCCTACCACTAGGGTATTGCCGCTTAGAGACCTAGAGGGATACCAACCGGATCTAACGACCTACCTATGAAAACGGCACTGTGGGATACTGGGTGTATGGACTTGCTGACATCTTCCGTAGACGGTATCAAGAGCGACAGGCTGGGCTACGTCAAGGGCTACCTGGTTCGCTTTGGCGATACCAAGACCGCTGACCTTGAAGGTGACTTTTTCACCGCTTCAACCGACTACGGTTTCCCGGTATCGAAGGGTCAGCGGATACCGCTCAACGTGTACTATCACCACGGTATGGATGCCGCTGTCGGCAAGAAGAGCATCGGTACTGGCTACATCAAGATGGACGATGTCGGGCTATGGTACGAAGCCCAACTAGACATGGCCGACGAATACGGCTCAATGATTGCCAAGCTCTGCAAACAAGGCAAGATGGGCTTTTCATCCGGCGCCGCTGGTCATCTGGTAGAGCGTAAGAGCATGGGTGGTGCCGCTGAAATCACCCGCTGGCCAATCGCTGAGGCATCGATTACACCGACACCCGCCGAGTATCGCAACAGCGTCAAAAGCCTAAAGGAGTATTACGGTATGGAGCCGATGGAAGAAGAAGAAGAAATGGTTATGGCTCCAATGCCTGAGCAGTCCCCTGAAGAGTACGCAATGTCGGTATACGATGATGCTGAGGGTGACCTGATCCACGAGGGGCTTGAAGCCTACTACGATGCGCTCTGCGGAGCCATTGAAGCGGTATCCGATCAGACCATGGCGGATGCCATCATTGATGAATTTGCTCGACGTGCTAAGGGGCTATACGCCATGCACGGAATGAAGAGCGTACAACCCGCTTCACTGCGGGGTGTTGAACGTCGACTGCGGGATGCAGTCGGTCTTAGCCGGTCAGCTGCAAAGCGACTTGCTCCTGAGTGTTGGGATTCTCTGCGGGATGCAGACCAGCCAGAAGTAAACCCGGTCATCGTAGTAGAGGCGAAAGCCCATGACAATGACGAGCGCCAGGACTTACTGGCTCGTCTGGAGTTGTTGACACAACTATGAATCTAACACAATTGCAGAATCAAAAAGATTCTGTGCTTGCTACCGCGCGGGAGCTTGCTTCCGGTAACGGTGACCTTGCACAGGTCAAGAGCCTGATGGCAGAAGCCAAGGGCATTGAAGAGCGTATTGAGACCATCAAGGCACTCGGACAAGGTCATCCAGTAGCAACAGAAGTTGCAGCTGAGCAGCCATGGAAGTCGGGCGGCGTTGGTAAGAATCCATTCTCCGGTACTCGTGATGAGGCTAACTGGAAGGCTTACGCTTGGGGTCAATGGGGACGCTCTATCATGGGCAACCGCAAGGCCGCTGACTGGGTAAAGAACAACCTCAAATCACAGTCCGAAGGCACGACAACCGCTGGTGGTTTCACCGTACCAGATCCGCTGTCGAGCGAGCTTATCTACCTCCGTGAAATGTTCGGAATTGCTCGGCAGAACTGCCGCATCTACCCGATGAGCAGCGATGTCTTGAACGTCCCTAACGCAACCGCAAGCACAACGGTCTACTACCCGGGTGAGAACACGGCTATCACCGCTTCCGACTTGACCTTTGCACAGGTCAACTTGGTTGCCAAGAAGCCATCGATTCTTACGCAGGTTTCTAAAGAGTTGGCCGAAGATAGCATCATTGACTTTGGTGCAACCCTTGCCCGTGACATGGCGTACTCCTTGGCTAAGGAAGAAGACCGCGTTGTTTTCAACAATGCAGTAGACTCCACGAGCGGCCTCGACGGCATCCTTTATGCCGTCTACAACCTCAACGCCACCAAGGCTAACATCGCTTCCTTGCAGGTCTTCACGACCGGCCAGACAATCACGTATAGCCCGACACTTGCTAACCTTAAGGGTATGGTTGCTAAGCTCCCAACGTATGCACCAAATGCCAAGTGGTATATGCACAAGGAGATTTGGTATAACGCCATCGCTCCTTTGCTTGATGCTTTGGGCGGGAACTCGATTATGGACATCCAAGGCGCATACGGGCCAAACCCTATGCTCTACGGATACCCGGTAATCTTTGTCCAGAACATGGCTAAGACCCTTGCGGCTACCACGCCATATGTCCTGCTTGGTGACCTGAGCGTAGGTACTGCTTTTGGTGACCGCCGAACGGTTACGATTGAAGTATCCGATCAGCGCTACTTTGTCGAGGATGCGCTTGCATTCAAGGCAACTGAGCGTTTCGCTTTCTCCGCTTTCGATGTTGGCAACGTCAATGCCACGGCTTCCAGCCGTGTCCCTGGCTCGCTTATCGTTGGAGCATCCGCAGCTACATAAGCCTAGCGGTTTCTATCTCAAGCCCTCGGCAGACGTGCCGGGGGCTTTCTTTATATGTGGGATAGTGGAGCATGATGACACGAGCCGAAGCGATAGCGCAGGTTTCCCTATTTGTGGATGCCCAAAGTTATCCGCAGATGTCCACCACCGACATCGGGAGCATCCTAGATTCCTACTCCCGGTTCACCACTTGGGCGGCTAGCACTACCTATGCTGTCGGTGACCGTGTAGTGCCTACAACGCCCAATGGGCGGGTCTACGAGTGCCGAGTTGCTGGTACTTCAGGCACGACACAACCTGATTACCCTGTCTATGCTCCCTATCAAGTCAAGGGCTACACGCTGGAAGATGGCACGGGAGACCCAACCTTGATGTGGGTAGACCAAGGCCCGATCAATACCGAGCGCTACGATGTAAGGACAGCCACCCGCCAAGCGTGGATGATAAAGGCTAGCCGCTGTGCAAGTGATATCGATGCCAAGGAAGGCACAAGCGATGTAAAGCTTAGCCAACTGAAAGCACACTGCCTTTCAATGGCTGAACGATACCGCCCTCTGGTGTTCGCATGAGCCCTATTCTACGCGCAACCCTGCAAGCAGGCATGGTACGCAACCTTTGCCAAGACCGTGTAGAGATACACCGCTTCACGCTTACCGAAGACGGCAGAGGTGGTGCTACTGAAACGTGGCGCAAGGTTGCCGAGTACAACGCCAGGCTAACCAACCAGAGCGACACGGAATCTATCGTAGGCGGTGGCATCCAGTCATCTGCGCAGTGGACTTTGATAGTCGCTGTCGGTGCTGATGTGATGCCACAGGATAGGGTTTACCGGGTAGGCGATGATAGCCGTTATTACGATGTCATAGGTACAGACTTTGGGCAGACAGAATTATTAGTGCAGCACGTAGGATTAGTGGAGCGAACATTATGAGCGCATCAGAGTGGACAGCGATAGGTATCTTTGTTGCGGGCTTGGTTGTTAGCCTACTGGTCTACATCGTGCAGTTCTTGCATAAGATGGACAAGCGCAACGCCGTTGACAGTGTGACCGTAAAAGACCACGGACATAGACTGGTCAAACTTGAAGGCGATACCGGCGAACTAAAGACGCGGGTTACACACTTGGAGGCGAACCGATGAACAGCATTTCAATCAAGCGGTTGGTGGTCGTTGTGATCGTGGCTTTTACAGCTGCTTTCACCAGCGTGTTTGGCGATGGTATCCGCACAAGCGAAGCACACGACATCTCGGAGCTGGGCGCAGTGCTGGCACTGTACGGCTCGAAGGCGGTAGCGGCGGGTGTCTCCGCTGCGGTGTCTAGTGTGCTGGCGTTCCTCACGATGCCGTTCAAGGGTGTGCAGGCCAACAGTTTGAAGGTGGGCAAATGAACCTGCAAAACTTCAGGCTGGAGCCTAACCCGAACAGCCCCGGTGACTGGATTGTGTTTGGTGATATCTACGACAACGAAGGCAACCTGCTCGGTACTTTTGGGCCTGATGGTACAAGCGTATTCGGTTGGTGGGTTACTCAGGATGTGGCTTTTCAACAGAACTACAGCAATCAGTTTGCAGTGATTATGGCTCAAGAAATCGTAGCAGGGACGGCTGAATAATGGCGACTTATTACATTAGAACAGACGGAAGCGATTCTAACGCTGGTACTGGGCCTGCCACAAATCAAGCGTGGCAGACGATAGGCAAGATATTTGCATCTGGTACCGTCGTAACAGGTGGCGATATCGTTTACATTGCTCCCGGTACTTATAGTGAAAAGATTACGGTTTCAGCAACTTCACCAACATCAGAAGTACAAATCATTGGTAACCCAACAGCAAGCCAGTTTACTGGCATTACTTCTGGACCTGTAAAATTATCATCATTTAACGCGGCTGGAACGACTGCGGTCTTTAGTGCATCATTCCTGATTTCAGCAACAAACAAAGACTATTATTCTTTTTCAAATATGATATTTGAAGCAAACATTGGAGGTAGTCCAGACAGCGCAATCGTTTTTGCTGAGAGTCGTTATATAAAGTTTACTCGGTGCTTATTTACTTCAAATAGCACACAGGCAACCGCAACAGCATCAATGATAAGGGCAACCGCAAAGACATCAACGGCATTAGATATCACCGTTGAAAACTGCGTGTTTGCTGAAACACTAAGTTATGGTGTTTACTGCACTGGTTCATCGGTTCTAGCAGATACAAGTGTTGTTAGAAATTGTTTATTTTTCAATAACGCTTTTTCAATCTATTTAGCAGCGATAACGGCTAGTGTTTACAACTGTGCTATTCTTGGTGGAGTTGTTGGTGTATATCAAACATCTGGCTCTTCAAATGCTACGATTACTGTTAGCAACAGCCTGTTTAAATCACTCAGTAACACTGGGATATTAGGCACAGCATTTGGCACTCAAACCTATAATCGATTTATTGCCTGTGCCGCAACAATCACAAATATTCCATCATCTGTAACCAGTACTACAACCGGAGTGCTTGGTCTTGAACAGTTTTATACGCTTCTCTTTGGTTTGAATATTCAACAGCCTTATACATCTTATTTAGGGAGTCCTAACAATAGTTTCGGTACGTCCAGTGGCGCACCAATAAGCGACCTTTATGGTGTGACGTGGAGTGGCTCTAGTCCAGACGCAGGAGCAGGAACCTACCGTTTGACTGGTTCTGTCAGCCCCTACATCCCAACAGAACGCAACGCATCCGCAATCACAATCGCTCCCGGAAGCACCTCACAATCCATCGAACTCTACCTAGGTGCAACAGGGCTAACAGCATCTACCACTGGTCTCTCAGCCCGCTACAACCGCACACGCACAGCATCTGTAAACATCCCGCTGGTAGCCCGTACAATCGCGCAGGCGTGGACTTCAGGCGGCTTTGCGGAGGTTGACGCTACCAACATGCCGGGCGTGTATCGCTTAGACCTCCCGGATGCCGCACTGGCTGCTGGTGCTGATGATGTCACGATTGTTGTCAGAGGTGCAAGCGGTACTAACGGTGCGGTAATGACGGTCAAACTGAGCAGTGGTGGCCTGACATCAGCGCAGACGGCGGCGGCTGTTCTTGATGCAGTTGGCACATCCTATGCAACCGCTGGCTCGATTGGTTATTCTATCCAGAATAGTAACGTGGCATCTATCAGCGGTAGCACTGCGGCGGCAGATGAGCTTGAAGGCGCACTACTCCACAACGGGACAGACTACATCAGCGCTGAGCTTGTAACCCCGGTAACCTCTGCCGCTCTGGTACGCATGGGGCCTTTTGAGGTTAGGGCTGACGGCTTGGGGGCTTCTGATCCGCTGGACATCCAGACCGGCGCACAGCACGGCATCGACATCCAGTGCGTAGACAACAACGGCTCCGGTATCGACATCACCTCAGCCACGGTGACGGCTAAGGTCTACAACTCCGGTGCAACGCTGGTAGACACTTACGCCTGTACGGCAACCTATGCAGCTGATGGACGGGCGCAGTTTACAATCGATACGACGGTGACTAACGTGCCGGGTACCTACACGGCTACGATTACACGAACCACCGGGGCATCTGATACCCAGATATTCGGCCCACTCCGCATCTATGTGAGGGACATCTAATGGCACTTATCTTTGATTTGACTGAAGACCCTCAGCAGGTCGTGCAAGTCTCCGCATGGGTCGGAGACTGGCACTCCTATGTCGTACGCTTGGTAGATGAACTAGGAAGCCCGGTAGACATCACGACTGGCACACTCGGTGCTACCTTCACCAACATCCAGACCGGCTCGACGTATACGTTTCCATCCGGTAGCGTTACCTTGACAAAGCAGTACAGCGCACAGGGTATCTTGTCGGTCTTGAACCCTGCGGCTTACCCGACAGCGGCAAATATCCGGCTTACCGTATCCTTCACGGTGAGTACCACGGTGCGGCGCTTTGGGCCTTTAGAGATTGAGGTTCTTGCTCCGTGATAAAGATGTCCGTCAGCCTAAAGAAAGTGCGCTTGGATTCCTACCAACGGAATCTAGGGCGCTTATCTATGGCTGTCGGCAAAGCTGCCGCTGATGTACAAGGTGAAGCCAGCAGAAGCATAGCCATGAACTCTGGCAAGTATCGCGAGTACTACGGCAGGGTTGAACATCCGCACTGGTCATCACCTCCAGGCACTCCACCTAACAGCGACAGCGGTATTCTGGCTAACAGCATCATGCCTCAACGTGTCAACGCTACAACCTACTTAGTGGTTGTGAACGCAAAGTATGGCGTACCGCTGGAACTTGGTTGGATGTCAAAGGCTGGCAACCACGTACCTGCTCGCCCGTTCCTCCGTCCAGCTGTTGAATATGTAGCCGCGTCTTTTCAGGCTGCCGTCAAGTCGATTCTAAAAGGTAACAACTAATGGCATTTGAACCAGCCGTAATAGAGCAGTGGATCTATGACACCCTGACAGGTGATGCTACCTTGATGGGCTTGCTTGCTCCTGACAACAGACCGAACGGTTTTCAGATGGGCATCTATAACACGATAGCCCCGCAGATTGACCCGATATCACGCAAGCAACCTACCACGCCTTACGTGGTTTTTGACCGTGCCGGTAACGCTGGGCAAGACCAAGACACGCTCTGCGGTAGTAGGGTGTTCACCTATCCTACCTACAGAATCACCGTGTGGGATACTGCTAGCGGTGCGGTATCGATGGCAAGCTCGGCTACCATCATGTCCCGCATCGACACACTACTAGACAACGTTCACGTTTCGAGTACCACGCCAAGGTTCTACTGTAGGCGGGAATCAACTGCTCAAACGTTTGGTTTAGAGAGTGGTGGTCGGACAGATTTTGGAGTGACGGCGGTCTACCGTATGGTCACACAACAGTAGGAGTAGACATATGCCTTTTACAAGAACTAGTGCCCTTATCGGTGAAAACTGCGTCGTAACGGTAGCCTTTGGTGGTTATCAAGATGGTACGCCATCAGCCTTTACCGCTGAGACATACACCTGTATTGCTCGTTCCGTACGCTTTTCCTCATCGGTCAATACCGTTGATGTCAGCGCACTCTGCGATCTCCAGAACAAGGCTCAGGTCACAAAGGCTAACGGTAGCGTTGAAGTTGAGTTCTTGGTTGATTCCGTTGTAAACCCCATCTTCTTTGGCAAGGATGGTTACTACTGCCAGATTGTAGTTACGCCTGGAACTCTTACCGCTAAGACCTTTGTCGGTGTTGTAACCGGTACTGGACTCAACGTAGCGAACGAGGAAGCGGTAACCGAGTCGGCAACAATCACCCTTGGAGCGAATGGCGTGACTACTGCTTGGTCGTAGTACACTAAGCCATGGCACTACAATCCCTAAAACAAATACCTAAGGACACGGACAAGGGTCTACTTACTGTAGACCTGTCCGATGTCGCTGGTGACGGCGCAGAGCTACGCTTCCGCGAACCGAAGGCGGCAGACCTCTTCCCGGATGCTAAGGAGCTTGGCTCCCTGCGCGTTGCATTCGCCGAGTTCCCCGAAGCAATGCTTTACCAGATCTATCTACTTGGTCGTTGCTATGTGGCAGACCCTACGGACAGCTCCGAAGAATCACCGCTCCGGGCTTTCGGTAACTTGGCACGTACCAGCAAACAGACGTTCTTCAGAATCCTTGGTGAGTTCATTAGTTGGTATCCAACCGATGACCTACAGGGACGGGTAAAAGACGCAAAAAACGACTCAGAGGTGTAGCCGGTCAGGTTGCCTACTACACCGTTAAGTATCTCAACCGGCATCCAAGCGAGACCGACCTAACCCTTGACCAAATAGCCGAGGTGGCTATGATCGGACAAGAGATTGAAAAGCAACAGGTCGAAATGCTGGGTGCATTGTTCGGAGGCAGGTAATGACAGTAGCGGAACTGACGGCTAAGATTTCGGTAGTTGGTGAAGCCGCCGCTGTTCGTGCCTTAAGCCGGGTAGGGCAGTCTGCTAAAAGTGTAGGTGAAGCAATCCGCACTGCGGCTGATGCCACCCGGTTATTCGAGTTAGCGCAAAACTCTTTCGCTGCCGTAACCGGTGTACAAGCTGCAATGGCTTATGACTCGCAGGTTCGTGGCTTGGCTGCATATGCCAAGAATGCACAGGAACTACAAGCCCAACTAGGTAGACTTAATGAGATAGCGAAACTCCCCGGATTGGGGCTTACAGAGGTTCGTGCGGGTGTCCTAAACCTCGAAGCCGCAGGGTTATCTGCTCAAACATCCGAACGTGCATTGATGGCTTTCGGTAATGCGCTTGCTCTGGTTGGCAAAGGCAAATCAGAACTAGACGGTGTCATCCTGGCGCTTGGTCAGATAGCCAGCAAGGGCGCAATCTCAGCTGAGGAAATCAATCAGATAGCCGAGCGCGTCCCGCAGATCCGGCAGGTCTTGGTTTCCGCTTTTGGTACGGCATCAACTGAAGCCATCCAGAAGATGGGGTTATCGGCAGATGTTGCCATCGGCAAGATTATTGCCGGGCTTGAGCAACTGCCGAAGGCTACGCAATCCGCATTGACAACCTTTGAGAATCTACAGGATGCGCTTGAGCAGGCTTTCCTGCCTATCGGTCGTGGAATCCTTGACATCTTCAGCAGTGCCGAAGGTGGCTCAATGCGCTTGATTGAGCGTGTCGCAGAGATGGGCCGACAGATAGGTGAAGTGTTCAGCGCCATCGGTAAGAGCGGTGTTATTCAAGACTTTCTAAACCGAGTTATTGGTGCATTCGGACCCGGTGGTAACTTCCAACAAGCGATGATAAACGTAGCCGCTAACCTGCTGGCTTTCTTTGCTCAGTTGCCAAGGATACTACAAGAACTTGGACCCGCCATCATGACGTTCTTTGGTGATATTGGTTACAACATCAAAGCGTTTTTCAAGAATACATTCGGTGACTTACAGACTGAAATACAAGACTTGGTCAAGTTCTTGGATTCTCAGTTTTCATCCTTCCTTTTCAAGTTTGAGCCAATCCTACCTGACAATGTAAAGTCAATCTTGCAGACACGGCAAAACGAACTACAGGCACCAGAAACCAAGGCGCCAAAGTGGAACTACATCACCCCACGATTCCCAATGCCTGCCGCTGGTGCTGTCCCTGACTTGGCTGGCGAATACGGCAGAGCCATCAGAGATATGCTCGGCCCTCAAGGTTTACCGGGTGGCATGATTTACGGTGGAGCGCAGGGTACAGGCGGTGGCTTGGGTGGCCCGTCAATCGCTGACAACATTGGCAGGATTGCAGACAACACCAAGACAGCGGCGGATGCTTTGTCATTACGCCGTGAGACGCTTGGTGGTGGGCAACTTGGACAGATGGGCGTTACGGCTGCAGAGATGGCTGTAGGTGGTGGTGGTGGTATCCGGATGGGTGATTTCATGGGCGGTGGTAACCGTGGCTTGATACCTGCTGGTACTGAGTTGGAACGAGCAGTTCGATCTGTTATCCGTGATGAAGCAAGGCGCAACGGTACGCCCGGAATAATGAAGAGGTTCTGATGGCGAACGCTTGGCCACTATTGATCGAAGTAGACTGCCCGGAACCACGCCCACAGAAGGGGCGGTTGGTTGTTGCAGCTGACGGCACTACATGGGATTTAGCCAAGAGTAGCGGTGTCTGGCTTGACCCTACTACCCTAACCTTGATGCTTGCTCCGCTACCGACTACGGCGGCATGGCGTACAACCTACGCCGGCAACTACGCAAGATTTCAGAAGACAGACTACACGCTAACCACGGCGGCATCATGGAAGCAGATGCAGATCAAAGCATCCGGAGATTATTACCTACAGTCTTTGAACGTTACCGAGCGGGCTACGCTAACAACAGCCTGGAGTGCTAACCAATCAGCCTATCTATCGCTCTATGTACCGGGGCTAAAGGATTCGGACGATAGCACGATTCTTAAGGCAGGGTGGGGCGTTGGTTCGGCTGGCTCTGTAGAGGTTTGGTTTGGGGCTAACGGAAGCGCACAGGTGTACAAGTCTGGAGTGCTAGTTGGTAGTTATCAAAAGAATGATTCCAACATCGCACCAACTGCTAACGTTGCTTTCTTGTCTTCAGTCAATAGTGAATTTATTACCATCATGATGATTCCCTGCCGAAGGCGGGAGCTCATAGTGGTTGCATCTAATGGCTTGGCTTTTAGCCATGTCTTTGGTGACTTGTCGGCATTGGTCAGTAACACCATTACACCTGCCGCCGCGTTCTCTTGGCTGGTACCTGCTGGGCAAGCATCCGTGCAGTTGGCAAAGTTGCAATTTACTACTTCAGGTTACGGTGTTTCACCAGTCAAAAAATTACGTTATGCACCTCCAACTGGTGCAACATTTTATAATACCTATGCATATGACCAGATAGGTACTGGCACTGCATCGGCTTCCTACAGCGTGGTAAAAGATGACCTGACCGCATACACGCCGAATGGTGTCATCACTAACGTACGGGCAAAGGTAAGCCTTACAAGCGCAACAGGTGCAGCTACACTTGGATTCTACGAACTGGATATGGTTTATCAACCTGATCCTGGTTCAACCGCTGATGATCCGGTAGACATTACCTGCGATGTTGAGCGGGTGAGTATCAGCGTAGACGATGATGGTAGGGCTACTTGCTCACTTACAACTCGTAGGAAGCCCATCACGGATGCCGGAGTAGACCAACCACAGATTACATCAGACCGACCCATCCGGATTGCTTTGAGCAATGGAGCAACGCCTACACCAACATACATCGACGTATTCCGTGGCACCCTTACACCACCAGAGATTACATACGAGCAAGGCGATACGACGAGGGACTGGTCGGTCTTTGTGTATGCTGGGCAAGACCGTAGCCGTGATTTTGACCTAGCGTACATCGTAGAGTCTTACCCTTATGATGGCTTACTTTTTAGCAATACTATTTTTGACTTGCTAGAAATTGCAGGGTATCCGGATTCTTCAGGCCCTTACGCTGCCGGTGACTTTCCATCTATTGACTTGCCTTACAGCCCTAACATTTCAAAGGGTCAGTATGCTTTGGCTCCTGACTATTTCGACACGGTTGGTGGTTACCTTGACAAGCTCAAGAATGACTATGCCGCTAACTACATCACCGGCTGGATGCCGAGCCTAAGTGGTTACATTTATTATTGGATTGACCCAGCACTGGCTACAACCACTCCAGCCATTACGCTATACCAAAGCATCGCAGCTGCAACCACGGCAGGTGTAACTGAAGTACTACGCCCTAAGCGGGTTGTACGGGCTATGTCAAGCCACTACGAGACCCCGGAAGCCACACAGGTACAAGTTGTCGGGCAAGACCCATCAACCGGGTTATTTATTACGAAGAGTCTTGTAGACAGCGCGGCAGAGACTGCAAGCACGGCACCTGCCAGTAGACCCTACAACTGGAGGGGTAGACCTGTCCCGTATCAGCTAAGAGACCCAACCCTAACGACACAGGATGCGGTTGATGCTGCTTGCGACATCCTGTACGACCGCTTGACTACGGGAAGAATCTTAATCGAGTGGGAATCGGATCTACTGGTTTTGAGCAGTAACAACCGTCCGCTTTGGCTTGGTGATGTGGTTAGGATTATGGAGCCGGATGGCACAACCACTAAGGGGGATTACCGCATTATCGGCATCCCGACGATTGACTTTGTGACCGAGCAGACATCAGGCTTTAGTGTACGCAAAGCCGTGTATCGTGGGCAGAAAGTCTAACCATGCCATACCTTGACATTAGCCGTACCGCGACCAGTGCGGCTGATATTTCTATTGCGTGGACATGGACTGTATACCCTACTAACTTAGTGCCATTTATACTCCAAGTTGGTAAGGTTGATGGTTCGGTTAATGGTCATATGGGATGGTCTGGAACTTGGTCAATGAGCATGACCAACACGGCTAGAGCCCGTCCAGGGAATCCATGGTCGTATCAAATTCTTTTGTCGGTCAGTGTAGCAAACGGCAATGGACAAACCGCAAGCAATACAATCGTGGTTACTTCCGGCACACCTACTGCGGATTACCTTGATATATCCGGAACCATCACGGGTAGCTGGTCGGCAAGCGTAAACACAAACATTCTATGGAACATCAGCGAGGCGGCGTATTCTATAAGTTCAGCACCGACGCAGTTCCCACCATATACAACCTACGAAGTCTACGAACAAGCGAAGCCATCAGCAACCTGCACGGCTACGCTGACGCTCGCAGGAACCTCTACAACAGCCACAGGGACGGTTGGAAGTAGTGGTGGGGCTATTGCCACGCATGACTTCACGGCAGGGCTACAACAGACCTGCGAAGATACCGGAACAGCGTCAGCATCGATTACAAATATCAAGGTCAACGGAGTTGCTCCATATCAGGCTACACACTCGCATTCTTACAGCAGTCAAACTGCCGGAAACTGGTCAACAAGCGGGACATCAAGCGCAACCGAACAGACTACGGTTAACCTGACATCATCGGCACGGTTAGCCGCTCCTGTGAGCCTTACCAGTAGGATACGAGCTTGGGAGGGAGCATACCCGGATAGTCTAACAATGCGTGTGACAGGGTTTGATTATGAAACTCTAGGCTATAGGGACATAACAGGAACCGGATCAATAAGCGGTACTGACACGCTCTACAAATACTCTTTTGCATCCACGATTGTTACGTCATCCGGTAGCAGTAACCTAACCACTGCATTGAATGGCGTACCGCCATACATCAATGCGGAACTGACTGCTGCAAGTTTGACAACCAACGGAGACAGTAGCACGGACAACCGTGTACTGTTCCGTGGTTGGCGCTTCAATGGGTGGAGCATTGCAGAGACAAACAACCGGGCTGTAGGCCTTACAGGTAACGATCGGCTTTATGCACCGTACGAGGGTATGAGCGGATACCGATATCTTGCCATCCAAATCAAAGCGCAAAGCGGCACCAACCAGAGCGGCTACATCGAACTGACTGATTACCACGGCAACACGAAAAGATGGCAGGTTGTGGCTCCTACGACCTCATACAGCACCGTAACACTTGACCTTTGCAGCCCTGATATCTGGAGCCTTGGAGCCTTACCGGCAACCGATGACAAGGACAACCCGTATCCACGGAAAAATACGACATCCAGCAGCTACGCCGGTAGTGAGTCTGTCGATACGGCTTACTGGGGCATCACATCATGCCAGCGGTTACGGGTGTCTAGCGGATCTATTGACATCGGTACAACCACGCTAACCTACACCAACACGGATTCTACTTACGTGCCGGATACCTTTACTGCGGCATTCGAGCGCATCACACCGGCTATCGTTGCAGAGGTAGATACCACCACCTACTACTACGGTAGACGTTTCTGGCAACAGGATCGCGATGGAAGAACCGAAGAAGAAAGCGATGTTTACTGGCAGAAGACGGTCGGCGGTGCTACCGGGGTTACGACTTACAGTGTTGACCCTGTAACCATCAGCGAGCTATGCGACCAAATAAACGCATCCGATAACTCGATTGTTCGACATCCCGGCTGGGTGGCAACGAACTCGGTAGCATACCCGGCGGGTGCTACCTGCTCAGTATCTCAACCACCGCTTAGAGATTGTTTCTTGAACGGCGTAACCGGCTATTCAACTTGGCTAAGGGGCGGCGGTATCCTTGCCACGCCACACGCTACAACCGGCACTGACTTTGCATACGGGCATCAGTTGGCGGCAGGAACCATCGTAGCCCAAACACTTTTTGACCGTATCAATGGTAACTTCCCACCGGATCTAAATGACCCGTTTGATATCAATGGTGGGACAGAAGCCGGGCTGTACTTGGCGGGTGGTTCCTTGCTCAGGGGTATCGCTCACGGTGCCATCTTGGACAATGCAGGAGACCCTGAGACCACCGGCACAGTTGACCTCTTGCTTACATCAACTAGCGCCAACCGTGGCACCGATTCAACTCTGGATGCTGAAGGACGATATTACACGTCAACACCTTGGGGCTTAGGTGAAAGCAACCATGATGCCGTACAAGGCACTAACAATATTGGTATAGATCCGCTTCATACATCGCACCGGTTTAGGTCTTGGTTCCGAGCGTTGACGGCGGCAGGTGGTTGCCTATCGGTTGACGTAGCCAAAAATCAAAGGCTCTGCTATGCAAATGTAGAATCACATACCGTGGTACTTCACTTTGCCGATGGCCCGAACGCTACTAACTTTGTTGAAGTAACCACCAGCATTACGGCGGTTGACTGCGTGGCTATTGCCTATGACCCTACGAGCGCGGTAGGCAGGCTTTACATCTTGGTCGAAAAACAATCAGGCGGTGGGATTGATTCCTACTACACCGACGATGAGGGGAGTACCGTATCCGTGGCAACAGTAGTAAGTGCAGCAGGGACACACGTAAGCGTGGGAATCAACCCCATGGGTAAGCGTATCGTTTGCTTCCGGCATACAGGCAACGACCTCCACCGGGTTATCTATGATCCGCAGGGCAATATCATCACGGCATCATCCGCAGTGGTAGCCAGCGGAGTGCAGAACGACCAGACGGCTATATCTTGGAGGCTTGGTAACTGGTACCTTTATTACCACGACACAGCGGCAGGTATCACGCAGCTGGTAAGTGTGGATGACGGCGAGACATTCGCCTAAAGGGAAGGGGTGGTGGGCAGTTTGAGGAAACAGCAAATGGGAGTTAGCTGCCCACCGTGTCGGGAGATAAAGTCGACAAAAGGAATATATCATGCTACGACCAATCGCACTTAGAGCAGCTAAGGAAGCACTAGATAATGTCGGTGTGCAGGAAGTTGGGGATAACAGGGGCAAGGCGGTTGAAGTTTATCAAGCCTCTACCATCCCACCTGTGCCACCCGGTAGCCCGTGGTGTGCTGCCTTTGTTGTGTACCGGCTGAAGAATGCAGCTCATGACCTAGCGCTAAGCATCCCCCTTGACTGGCCACGCTCGGCTTACTGTCCCGATCATGGCAACTGGGCCAGGCGTACCAGTAACTGGCTAAGCGTGAAGGATGCGGAAGCAGACCCTACCAAAGTACGCATCGGTGACTTGATATGCTTTTGGTTTGCTCCGCTGAACCGGCTTGCCCATATCGGCATTGTGATTGGCGTCTTCCCATGGGGAGTCAAAACCGTTGAAGGCAACACGTCCCCAGAGATGGAAGATGAAGACAAGGTAGAGCGTGAAGGTGACGGGGTTTATCGCAAGGCCAGAGCATGGCGCGAGCTCGGCAGCAACGGCGGCTTTGTAAGCATCGACTGGTAACGAAAAAAGACCCGATTGTTTAGATCGGGTCTCCTTCCATCAGTTCCGGCATCAGTTGTTGTTTTTGGTTTCCCTTGCGGGTGCTAGGATTATACCCTACGGCATCAACTCTTTAGCCATCTGTGCAATCCAAGCGCGTACACCCCAGTCATCAGGAGCGCCAAGCGTAAACTGTTCAACATCAATGTGGATGTCAACACCGCCGCTGCTGTAGACCACGTGCAACAGGTTGCCCTTGCAGGTGGTGAACCAAAGCATCCGGCTGATGTTGTGAAGGGTGCAGCGCAAGGAGCGCTGATATTGCCACTCGCCGAGCGCTTCATTCCATACGGTGGAAAAGTCCAGCTCTACGTTTTGAAAGGTTGTGTGACCGTGCCGTAGCACGTTCTCCAACCGCTCCATCGTGTAAACCTCATCTACTACTGTCATTCTTTATCTCCCTGCGGTGTATAACCACATCCGGAATATACACCGGATGTGGATAAGTGTCAAACTTTATCTGCAAATGTTCTTCTGATAAGTGTTTTCAGAATGTCAAGATCATCCTTCAAACGTACATTTTCGATTTGCAGTTCTACCCATTTTGCCTGCCAGTCAATGTCTGGTTGCACTGGTTCTACCGGTGTTGGTTGCGGCGCTGGCTGATTCAAAGACCTTTGATGCCGCGTGTAAATCTTTGAAACCGTAGATGCATTTAGATCAAGAATCGTTGCGATTCTTTGAGGCCCATAACCTTCATCCCGCATTGATATTGCGAGTTGTCGTGTCTTTTCAGGCAGGTGTTTTGCTCCCATTACTTATCTCCTAAACTGTTTTTATCGTTACCGATTCGGTAGCCGGTATCAGATCAAGCCCTGGCGCGTGGTCAAGGGCAAAGTCGCTGAGTTTGCTAACCAGTACGGTGTGCTTGGTCTTGATGGCTTCAGGGTTGTGATGCATCAGCCACGCTACGGCTTCCTCTTCTTCAACCACCTTGACCCGCTCGGCTATCGTCCTAAAGGCAACCGTGCCGTAAGGGCAAGTCCAAGTCTTGACCTTCAATGTTCCGTCTGCCTTGCGCGGTAGTTGGCTCATTGCGTAGTCTTGCAGCTGGGCGTTGTACCGTGCTTCCAGCCAGTCAAGCCGGGCCTGATGCCTTGCAACCATCTTGCGGGTGTTCTCTACGATGGCATCAAGCTTGGCTTTCTCAGCCTGTAGGGTTGCCTCGATGTCCATCCGCTTCCGCATCACCAGGAGCGCCAAGTCTTCCGGTGATTCGTTGCCTGTTATCCAGCCGGACATAGGGCCGGCATACTCGCCGGTTTCCTCGTCCCACAGCTCACCATCTACTAAGTAATATCCCATTATCTATTTCCTCCCAGCGGTCTAGCCTTCAGCGGCTGATCAATAACAATGTTGCCCTGTGGGCCTCTACGGTAGTCATCACGGGGCGCTACCGCGCCGTTTGCATCATCGTCCTCGTCGGCACTTATTGCCAGCAGGGCGGAGACGCTATAGCGGCGGCCATAAGTAAGAGCTGAACCTAAGCCGTGAGCATCAGGCTTGGTTACCGGGATGGTTGCCGTGGTGCTGATCCACTCGCCGGAGGCGTGAATGATGCGGCTCTCTACTGTAATCGCTGTGACCTTGCCATCTGTGACGTGAGTTTCCGTGGTGCCTTGGGTTAGCATCAGGTCGCTTGCCGTAAGGATAGGGCGCAGAGCGTCCAAGATGCTGTCGAGGGTGACGTACTTGGATTTGAAGGCAGGGTTGTTGCCTTCTTTGCTGATGCCCTGCATCCGGCTTTGTGCCTTTATAAGTGAAGGGGCAATAGCCCCTATGTTTTCGCTACTAGTCAAATCTCTTCTCCCATTGAAACATTGAGTCGGTCAATGCGTTTGATTACTTCTGCCCGGTCGTTTAGATCAACGCCGTAGTCATCTACAAAGTACTTTGCAAGCTCGCTGTCGTGGTTGTTCATGATGTAGTCGGCTGTCTCTTCATGCTTCATCGCAAAGACCGAACCGCACTTGTAGCCGTGGCCACCGTCTGAATAATAGTCAACCTCATCGAGTAGGTCTCTAGGTATGTAAACCTCTAACCAGTCATCTGCATATACTGTCATCTTTATTCTCCCGTTACGTGGTTGGATGCATCCGCGTTGTAGTCATCTGGATC